>Ga0315274_10001542_pt1 | contig 35369 bp, 29 predicted proteins | sample YL17G02_20_MG_FD_203700 | JGI IMG/M metagenome (GOLD analysis project Ga0315274, IMG submission 203700) | Sediment microbial communities from Yellowstone Lake, YNP, Wyoming, USA - YL17G02_20 | ecosystem: Environmental > Aquatic > Freshwater > Lake > Sediment | place: USA: Wyoming | collected...
CTTCTGAAATGTCACCCGGCAAAGGAGAGCATCAGAGGGAAGAGCCGAATGGCAGGCTGGAACAACGAGTTCCTTATGGAAGTCCTTATGGCGCAAGGAGTTTAATGTGCGCTGGCCCTGGGCGACGCCCACACCAAGGCCAAGAAGCACGGCCGTGCCCGCGAGGCCTGGCGGCAGGGTATGAAGCTGTTCCCCAACTCGCAGGAGTTGAAGGAGCGCCTGGCGATCGCCGACGACTCCGCCCTGCTCAGGTATGTGGAGTCCAAGCGCAGCCTCGAGCAGCCGATCGACACCAGCCTCTCGTTCCTCGACCGTCGACCCTAGCAGCCCGTGGTGAAAGTCCCCGGAAACGGTGCTTTCACTAGCGCCAGCAGGGGTAGAATCGACTTTTGATACAGGCTGGTAGAATCTCTGTCCCGAGATTCTGGTGTCCCCGGATTCCAGGTTGAATTCCCGACGGCGGCGAAGGGAATCAGTCGATCTTCACGTCGTTGCGGTGGAAACGCGTTACAACGTCAGGATCGGGCAGCACCGGCACGCCGGCTTCGTCCTTGCCCGCATAGTCGATCAGCGACAACACGTAGCGGATGCTGTGCAGGCGGGCGCGCTTCTTGTCGTTGGCCCTCACGATGATCCATGGACTGTAGCTGGTGTGGGTCCGGCTTAAAACCAGTTCCTTGTGTTTCGTGTAGGCATCCCACAGTTCCTGGGCCCGGCTGTCCAACGGACTGAGCTTCCATTGTTTCAGCGGATTGTTTTTCCGCGATTTGAAACGGGAGAGTTGCTCCTCGCGGGAGATGGAGAACCAGAACTTGATCAGGACGATGCCGTCTTCGACGAGCATGTGCTCGAATTCCGGTACCTGCTGCATGAAGCGTTCGTATTCCTGGCGCGTGCAAAAACCGTTGACCGGCTCGACGATGCCGCGGTTGTACCAGCTTCGGTCGAAGAAGACGATCTCGCCCTTGTTGGGTAGTTGCTTCATGTAACGCTGGAAGTACCACTGGCCGCGCTCTTCCTCGGTGGGCTTGGGCAGCGCGACGACGCGCATGGCGCGGGGATTTAGGTGTTCGATGAATCGGCGGATGGTTCCGCCCTTGCCGGCCGCGTCGCGCCCCTCGAAAAGGATCGCCAGCCGCTTGTCCTCCTGCTGAATCCACCGCTGCAACTTGACCAATTCGATTTGCAGTAGTTCCAGCTCCTTTTCGTACTCGATCGCCTCTTTGATCTTGCTCGCCCCGATTCTTGGGGAGCGCAGAGCTTGGATGAATGCCCGGCGGGAATGGAGCTTGGCCATTTCCTCGCTGCCGAGATAAAGACCGGCGTCGCCGGAAACGGCTTGCGGCATTGAGGCTGACGGCGCCAACGCGCCTTGGAGAATCTCCAGGCCCGTTTGCGCCAATGCATCGCCGCCGGCGGACGGCTCTTGAAGGCTCGATTCCTGGCTCCGATTCATTGTTGTGTCGTTCGCCAAAACAACTCTCCAGATGGAGTAGCGCATTCCCTGCCGCGGCGGATGCCTGGTCGGGATGTAAGTAATTTCCCTAGCGTATCGGAGGTTCCGCCGCCTCGCTTAACCGTAACGATTCAGCCGTCTAGCAGCCCGTGGTGAAAATCCCTGGAAACTGCGTATTCAGTAGCGCCAGTAGGGGTATTATCGACTTTTGCCACAGGCGGCTAGGCGCCCCCGGCTAGGGTTAGCGTTCGGGCTGTGATCCCGTTGGCATCGCAATATGCGACCAGCATCCCCACGTACGAGGTCGGTACCGGTTTCAACTTCTGCAAACCGAGCCTCCACTGAACGGCCCGGATCGCTCCCTCGTTCGGCCCTTCAATCTCCACGAACAACCCGATCCGCGGCGGTTCATCCAGTTCGACCCGGCAGCCCCCCACCCGCCAACTTTCCCGCCGTTTCTGATAGCACAACATCGAAACGAAGCCGAGCTGCTCCAGCATCCGTGCGGCGGTCTCCGCGTCGTCCACGCCGATCTCGAGTTCCTCGCGCGACTTGAACGCCGTCGCCAGCCGCGGTCCCTTAAAGGTCAATGTCGTGCGACCCGCCGCGCCGTCGAGTGGAGCCATCGACCGAAGACGCAGCCCGCAACCTCGCCCACGGAGCGACCCATCCGGTCGATCGTAGATGTGATTCGTTTCGAGCACCGTCTCGATGAGGCTTGCCCCGACATCCTTGAGCTTCCGCCGCACCGGCTCATGCGACTCGACCCGCAATTTTAGTTCCGTCTCAACGGGCATGGTCCTCGTGCTCGCGGTCGACTCATTCGACAATTGACATTCGACAATCGGGAATTGATCCCGCTCCCTCACGGTCGCGGCTCTGATCCGCGGCGACTCCACACGTGCGCTACAGCAAAATGTTGACCAATCGCCCCTTCGCCACAATCACTTTGCGAACGGGTCTCCCGCCGATGGCGGCCACGATTTTCGGATCGGCGAGCGCCAGCGCTTGAATGCCGGCCTCATCCGCGTCCGCGGCCACCATCACCCGCGATTTAATTTTCCCCCCGACCTGCACCGCGATCTCGATCTGCTCGTCGCGGGCCAGTTTCACATCGAACGCCGGCCAACGCTCATAGGTGAGCGTCGTGCCATGCCCCAGCCGCGACCACAACTCCTCCGCGAGGTGCGGCGCGAACGGCGATAGCACGAGCACAAACGGCTCCAACACCGCCCTTGATCGCCGCGTCATCGGCGTCATCGCGTTCACGAAATCGAAAATCGCCGCAATGGCCGTGTTGAACTTCAGCGCCTCGATGTCCTCCGTCACCCGCTTCGTCATCTTGTGCAAAGCGCGAAGGGCCGACGGATCGGGTGGGTCATCGGTCATCGCCCCGCTAACCTCACCCGTCCCCTCATCCACGAACAGACGCCAGACGCGCTGGCAAAGCTTAAACAGACCCGGCACGTCCCGCGTATTCCACGGTTTGGAGGTCTCCAGCGGCCCCATGTACATCTCATACAGCCGGAAGGTGTCCGCCCCGTACTGGGCGATGATCTCGTCCGGATTGACCACGTTTCTGAGGGATTTGCTCATCTTGGCGACGATCCGCTCCACCGCTTCGTTCGTCTCCTTGAGCACGAACCGGTCCTCGCCGCGTTCCTCGACCGCATCCGGGCCGACCATCATTCCCCGGCGGTCGCGATACGCGAACCCCTGGATCATCCCCTGATTGAACAGCTTTCCGAACGGCTCGCGCGTCGATACGAACCCAAGGTCGTAAAGCACTTTGTGCCAGAACCTGGCATAGAGCAGGTGCAGCACGGCGTGCTCCGCCCCGCCGACGTAGAGGTCGATGGGCATCCAATACTTCTCCGCCTGCGGATCGCAAAACCGCTTGGCATTTCGCGGATCGATGAACCGCAGGTAATACCAGCACGACCCCGCCCATTGCGGCATCGTGTTCAAGTCGCGCCGATAGCGCTTGCCGCCGCGGGCCACGACGGTCCACTCCTTTGCTCGGCTCAGCGGCGGCTCGGGGAGCGACGCGGCATCGTCCGCCGACGGGGTCGGTTTGAACTCCTTCATCGGCGGCAGTTCGACCGGCAGCTCGCCGTCGCCGACGACGATCGTCTCTCCATCCTCTCCGTGCAGCACCGGGAACGGCTCGCCCCAATACCGCTGCCGACTGAACAGCCAATCGCGCAACTTATAGTTCACTGCTACCCGACCAAGTCCGTTGCCCTCGAGCCAGGCGGTGATCTTCTTCTTCGCATCCTCCGTAGAAAGTCCGTTCAGCACGCACACTCCGCCGGGAACGCTGCGTGTCGTACCCGGGCCCGGTGAGTTCATCGCGCGTCCGTCGGCGACAAAGGGTTCAGCGAACACACCGGGATCCTCAGCGAACACCGGAAGCGCGACCTGCTGGATCCAACTCACGTCACCATCAAGCACCGCACGGGCGTCTTGCCCGGTCACACCTCCGAGCACGCCGGCGGACGAGATGGCCGACCGCATCAGCCGTTCCGGAAGGTCGCCGCGGCCTCGACGCGTGCAATAATCTTGATCGAACGCGCCCCGTCGTAATTGGTCGTGTAGCCACGCGTCATTCGGTCGGACCACAGGTAGGATTGGCAGCCTGAACTGCTTGGCGAATTCAAAGTCCCGGGTGTCGCTTCCCGGGACGGCCATGATCGCTCCCGTCCCATACCCCATCAGCACATAGTCCGCGATCCAGATCGGAATCCGCTTCGCGTTCACCGGATTGATCGCGTACGCCCCCGTGAAAACTCCGGTTTTTTCCTTGCTTTCCGTGGTGCGGGTCATATCCGACTTGCGCGTGGCGGCCTCGACATATCGTGCAACCTCGGCGCGAAACTCCTTCGTCGTGATTCTCTCGACGAGCGGATGCTCGGGCGCCAGCACCATGTACGTCGCCCCGAACAGCGTATCGGGCCGCGTGGTGTAGATGCGGATGCCGTCGCCCGGTGTCCCACTGCTCTGCGAGGAGTGGTTCAAGTCTTCGGGTGCCTCTGGCGGCTTGCCCGCCAGTGGGAAAACCACTTCCGCCCCGACGCTCTTCCCGACCCAGTTGCGTTGCATCAGTTTGATCGGCTCGGGCCAGTCTAGGCCGTCGAGGTCGGTCAGCAGCCGCTCCGCGTACTTCGTAATCCGCAGCATCCACTGCCGCAGCGGCCGGCGAAACACCGGATGCCCGCCTCTATCGCTTCGACCTTCGTTGTCCACCTCTTCGTTGGCGAGAACCGTGCCAAGCGCCGGGCACCAGTTGACGGCCACATCGTCGATGTAGGCCAATCGTTGCCCATCGATGACGCGGCGCTTCTCGTTTGCGGATAGCGAAGCCCACGGTCGCAGTCCCGCTCGACCCTCACCCCGACCCTCTCCGTGCGAGGGAGAGGGAGTCAGACCCCTCTCCCCTTGAGGGGAGAGGGCAGGGTGAGGGGTGAGATTCGCGTCAACCGCCCATCGCCCCGATTCCAGCTTTGCCACCAGTTCGCCGATCGGCCTCGCCCGACCGACCACGGTCTGCCCCTCCGGCCCCGTCCAGCGGTGCTCTTCGTCGTACCAGCTTTCGTACATCCGCGCGAACATCCACTGCGTCCAGCGGTAGTACTCCGGCTCGCACGTGGCCAGCTCCCGGCCCCAGTCGTACGAGAAGCCGAACATTTTGAGCTGCCGCCGGTACATCTCGATGTTCTTTTGGGTGGTGACGGCCGGGTGGACGTTGGTCTCGATGGCGTACTGCTCCGCGGGCAGCCCGAAGGCGTCGAACCCCATGGGGTGCAGCACGTTGAACCCGCGCATCCGCTTGTATCGGGCTACGATGTCCGTCGCGCAGTATCCGATCGGATGCCCGACATGCAGCCCCGCCCCGCTGGGGTACGGGAACATATCCAGGATGTAGAACTTCGGCTTGTTCGCGTCCGCCCCCGGCTCCCCGGGATTGAGCGTGCGAAACGTGGCCCGCTCCTCCCAATACCGCTGCCACTGCGATTCAATCGCAGCAAAGTCGTACCGGCCAAGTTTTTGTTCGTGCTCCACAGCCATAGGGCGCGTACTATATCAGAACCCCGACCTTGAGGGAGCGGGTCGACCGGCGTGCAAGCGACATCCCGATCCGAGCCGCGACCGGGCATGCCCTTCTTCCAGAACTGGCGACAATCGCCACGTCCGCTACGATCCGACGAAATGCCGACACCGACCCCCCCAAAAAAGCCCGATCGTTATCGACTCTACGTCGACGAATCGGGAGACCACACGTTCGCCAAGGCGGGATCCTCGAACCAGTATCTCGCGTTGCTCGGCGTCTGGTTTCGGCAGGACCCGGAGTACAACGCCTTCGCCGAGTCGCTGGTGAAGTTCAAACGCGAGATTTTTGGGCCTAGTCCTGACGACCCGATCCATCTTCACCGGAAGGATATCTTGCAGCGACGGGGGCGGTTCGGGATTCTCAACGATCCGACCCTCCGGACTCGATTCGACCACGGACTGATTGACCTGATCCGTTCAGCCGCGTTTCGTGCAGTCTGCATCGTAATCGACAAAGCGGCCCATCAACGTCGGTTCGTCGATCCGATCCACCCGTACCATAATTGCTTGGCGGCGTTGCTCGATCGCTATTGCGGTTGGCTCAGCTACAAGAACGCAATTGGGGACGTTCTCGCCGAGTCCCGTGGGCGTACGGAGGATTGGCAACTCCAAGTGGCCTACGCTGGTATCCATGACGGCGGAACGTCCCGCTTTGGACCCGGCTTCCACGCTCGCACGCTCACCTCGAAGGACCTCAAGCTGAAGCGTAAGAGCGACAACATCGCCGGCCTCGAGCTGGCGGACCTGCTGGCGCACCCGGCCAAAACTGAAGTGCTCATCGAGCACAAACTCACCGAGCCCGTCCAGCAAGGGTTCGTTCAGGAACTTCGCAAGCTGATCAGGGAGAAGCTACATCGTGACGATGCCACGGGCGGCATCCCCGGGCATGGTACGCTCTTGCTGTGAAAAAAAAGGCCCACTCGCGTGGACCTTTTTTCGCTGGCCCTTACGGACCATCCACCTGCGGACTGCCGCATCACCCTATAGTATCGGGTATGCCGGGGTCAAAGTCAAGCGACGATCCGCTTCCTATTCCCCTATCCCGAGCGCGAACGCCGACAGCTTGCACCGCGTTCCACGATCCGCCGATACTCACGCGAAAAAGCCAAGTTTACGGAGCGTCACCTGCCTCCGCAGGCCGCGCCGTGCCACCCAACAACCACAAATCGCCAGTCGACAATCCAGCATCGGGTTGTTCGGACACGCTTACAGGGCTAGAATCGCGTACCGGACAGGAGTATAGCGCCGTGGACCTACCGTCAGCCCCAACCGCCCCCGACGAGCAGGCCGATCTCGATCTCGACGATCTGCCCCCGGGCGACCACGCCCTTGAGGTCGCCGCACGGAAGGGCTTCGGCCCACTTAGTCCCATCGTAAAACGGGTCTGGCACGGCGACGCCGTCCCCTGCGTGACCTGCGGCCAGCTTGTCCGCCGAGAGGACGACCGTTGCGACCATTGCGGCCAAGACTTGTCCGAAGAGATGGTTGAGAAGATGCGGGCCCACGCCGGACCCTGGTACGTCCTGGAGCACTTACGCCCGTTCCCCGGCGTCGCCCTCGATCGCATCGTCCGGCAGATTCGTCGGGGCCTCATCACCGAGACCTCGATCGTCCGCGGACCGTCCACCGACTACCAATGGCGCTTCGCCGTCGAGTCCCCCGGCCTGTGTCGCTACTTCGGCAAATGTTGGCACTGCCATCACGAGGTCCGGCCGTCCGACACGTATTGCCAAGGTTGCCTCTCGCATCTCTCCTTCGAGAAACCGCGACCGCTGACGGCGCTCACCGCTCCCGAGCCGCGGGACTCCGGGTGTGGCCCAGCCGCCCTCGGCTGGGGTCCACAGCGGAGGGCCGCTGTGCCACATGGAAGCGGAAGCGAGCGGACAAGCCTGAACGTCGCCCCGCCGTTTGGGGCGGGCGACCAGCCTTCGACACACGCACCGGCAAGCGTAGAACCGCCCGCGAGACCTGCGCTACCTCCGGGAAGCGAACTCGCCAAACTCGCCAACGTCGTCCACCACCTCGAGGCAATCCCGGCCTCGAACAGGGATGGCCGTCCCCGCGTCGGCCCGCTCACCGCGACCTGGATCGCCGTCGCCATCCTGCTCGTCGCCATCATCGGCTTGGTGTGGATCGCCCGCGTGCGCAGCCAAGGCTCGCCCACCCCGAATCCCACGACGACCAGCGTGGTCTTGCCCTCGTCATCTTGAACTGACAACTATTTGTGGGACCGGGTGTGGCCCAGCCGCCCTCGGCTGGGGTCCACAGCGGAGGGCCGCTGCGCCACATGGAAAACGCCCCCAGGACGAGCCCCTACCCTCGCTCCGGTCCGCGTCCATCCCTCGCCCGACGGCGACCCGCAGGATCGGTCCCATTCGCCGAGGGGGCGCTCCGGGCGACCGCACGCCGGGGCTCGTTGTCCGGCAAGTTGAACCTCATGGGATCGTCACCCAGGGCGTGACGTGCGGAAGCGCCTTTCGATTCCGCCGCCTCGGTGTCTCGCTCAACGAACATCTTGCGACTCCGCCCGCGGCATGGCCGAGAACCTTCCCGCGTCCTCATGGGCGATGCCCAGAATGAGCGAGACCCCCACGCCGAGGATCGTGAAGATCAGATCATCGCTGACGCCTAGGCCGAACTGCGCCGCAAACGCCGCGACCACCGTGGTCAGCGCCACGCGCACCTTCCTCGAAGCCAACGGCCCCAACCACCATCGAAGCCTCGCACGCACATCCATCGGATACCTCCTTCCAACGCGTCTTCGATCTTCGCCCTTCACACTTCAAACTTCCCGGCATGGCGCCCGCCGGAGGCGCACCCCGACGCGCGCCTCCGACGGACGCAGAGGGAGGGAAGAGAGGTAAGTTCGAAGTTCAAAGCTCGAAGTTCGAAAAAACCTGGAATCCATTGCATTCTTGCCTTTCAAACTTTGAACTTTGAACTTTCAACTTTGAACTTCCGCATCACGCCGCTGCTCCGCTCGGTCGCCGCCACAAGTAATACACCGGCTGGGAGGCGATGATTCCGCGGAACGTTTGCGCCAACAGATCCGGTGACTGCCGCTCGACCCGCCGCTCACCGCCGGCCGTCGTGGCCGCGTACCAGTCATAGACCACCCGAGACACGATCTCACGAACGCGGCGACGCCGGCACACGTGGAGCGTAAATTCGCGGCCATTCGGGTCCACGCCCATGCCTCGCAAAGCATCCAGCGCCGCCTGGCGCCGCGGCGAAACGCCGTATTGTCCGATGCGCCGCATCCCGGCCTTCTCAAACACCGGATTGAACTCCCCCATCCCGGCCAGGCACTCGACGTACTCCGTGCCAACCAGTGGCAGCGTCCGGCGCAGGAGGTAATGCCCCAGCCCGCACCCGCGGACCTCAGGATGGATCACCAGACGGCGAACGATCCGCAGGGATCGGTTCACCCGCGCGGCGTTGCGGCTGAACAAACCGTCCGTGGCCTGATTTCGTAGAGCAAGCTCCAACGGACCGTGCGAGTACACGACGATGCCGAGCAGATCTCCGTCCGCCCCGTCGCGCATCACGAACACTTTGTCCACGAACCCCAACTCGTCCGTCGCCCGATAGTGCATGGCCGCAAAGGCGTCGTAGTGCCGCTTCGAGCCCGGTTCGATCCGCAGCCGCCGCCGAAAGCTCGGCGGTCGCCGCCCCCGCACGTCGCGCTCCTCCACGTCGCAGCGCCCTCGACCCCGGAACCAGACGATGACGTTGGGTTGCAGGTCGGCGATGATGTCCTCGTTGGCACACGCCAGAACGACCGAGAGACAACGCCTGGTCACCAGCTTTCGGAGACCAAAGCTGATCGCCTTGGCCGCCCGACGATGGAGCGACGCGCAGAACTCGTCGCACAGCAGCGGCGCCTGTGTGCCACTGCTCTGTGAGCAGTGGTCAGGGCGCCCCTCCGCTTGGGGTGGGAGACTGATAGGAGGGTGCCCCACCCCTTCCGGAGGGTGCCCCACCCCTTGGGGTGGGGGACTGATAGACGCCGCGGTTCCCCGGGTATGCAGAGCCATCGCCCGCGCCAGACGCGCCCGGAACTTTTCGCCTTCGGAGAGGCCTTCAAACGGACGAACCCACAACGCCGCCTCGCCCAGGCCGCAGCTTGTGAGGATGGACAAAGCCTCGCCGAGCGTGGCCCACGGCGCGACGCGGTCGAGAATGGCCACATCCGGCGGGAACGATACCCGCTGGACCATGCACCCTCCGGCGAACCGTCGTTCCAGTTCGCCCAGGGCCGTTGACTTGCCGCTGCCCGACGGACCCACGAACAGCACGATCCGCCCGGGTCCTAATGCCAAACGCACCCGTTCTACGATCGTGACCGGCCCGCCGGAAAGAGGGAGGCCGAAGCGAACCGCCACCGTCGCCGTCCGCGCCGACGGTCGCCCTAACTTCGCCTCCCGCAAGCACTTAAGGTCGATGGTCTGACTCCCTCTCCCTTCCAGGGAGAGGGTTGGGGTGAGGGCCGAAGCCTCCAACCCGGGTAGCCTCGCCTGGCCGAGCGGACCTCTATCTGCACACCTTTCCGCATCACCTAACATATACCTAACTATACGACGTTATTATTGCTTGTCAATATGCTTTCCAATTTTTCTTGCGTCACGGCGTAGCGGAATCCGAGCCGGGAGCGGGAGCCTTGCGCTTACCCACAATTTGGTCCGACGCATCTTCGGCAGCGGGCAGTGGTGCGGGGCCGTGCCGGAGGCACAGGCTGAGATTAGCCCAGCGATTTATCGCTGGGTCGCAAGCCGCCAAACGATTCAAGTCCGGTAGGGATGAAAGAACGGTCCGCCCTCCGGGACTTTCGAAAAAGGCACCGATCACCATCCCAGCGTTGAAACGCTGGGCTATTTTCGGACGTCCCTTCGGGACGCATGTTGCTGTGGGTGGGCAAGCAACGATCGCGGGCAACAGGATGTGGATAGCGGCGGGGCGCGAGCGACCGGTCCGCAGGGCGGCAGGGGGTCAGAGCCGCGGGCGCAAGCCTACGGACAGGTCCCGACGCTCCGGCAACAGCCGCGGTGTCACCGGGCTTGCGCCCGGTGCTCCGATCTTCCCGCATCGTGAGCGCTGATCGGTAAAAAAACCTGAACTTTCCTCAGATTTCGTTTGACAGGTAAGGGGGGGGTAATCTGTGCACTGTTGCTGATCGGTTGGCGTCCCCGGCGCGACGTTGCTCACTTCACGAAGTCGCTCCTGTCAGGGGCCGGACAGGCGAGTCGCCCCCGACTTCGGCAACGTGAAGTGCCACGCGGTGGCAGGAGAGGTTCATTACCATCTTTGTTTGTGCCGACCGGCATCCCCGGCGGCGGAAGGGAGACGAGGACATGTGTAATAAGACACTGCGAACGATACTAATGACCATCTCGCGGTCGTACGCGGTTCGCCGCGTCGGCGTGGTATTGGGCCTGTTCATCGGCGCACCCGGAGCCTTTGGTGCTATCTACTCCAATGATTTTGAGGGCACCGTTGGGTCGGAATGGTCGACGAATCAGGTGACGACGGCGCCGGGAGGAACAGGGACGCGTTTCTTGGGACGGTTCGGAAACATCCCTTGCATAGGGGGTGTTTGTTGCCCAGCTTCTGGTTCGACGTTGACGCTCACCAATCTGCCGCCGCATCAAGGGCTGACCATCGAGTTCGATCTATACATTATCTGTACCTGGGATGGCAATGCTCCCGGCGGTCCAGAGCCAGACAAGTTCGCTTTTTCGGTTGATGGACAACCTCCAGTAATTAACACTACGTTCGCAAACACGCTGGGAAACACACAATACTATCCGGACGGGAGTCTCAATCCCCCGGGTACTGGTGCCGCGGCAGCGAACACTCTCGGTTATACTGCGGCCATGTGCGGACACCCACACTACATCGAGGACGCAACGTACCATCTATCATTTACTGTTGCACATTCGGGGAGCCAAGCGGTGTTTCAATTCGGAGGTGGTGGTCCGAACCAATACTGCAATGATGAATCTTGGGGGCTTGACAACGTATCGGTGACCACAATCGATGCCATCCCAACTGTTTCCGAATGGGGCATGATGGCGATGGCGGGGTTGGTGCTGTTGGCCGGTGGGGTGGTGATCGCCCGGCGGCGGGTGGCGTGACGGAAACGCGGAAACGCAAGAACTCAGAAACGCAGAAACCCAAAACGCGGAAACACCAAAAGCTGACGGCGGGCGGACGTGCTGCGGCACCGTGCAGCCGCGTAATCAGCAACTCGGATCGCCCCGCTTCCTTGGCGATGACCGCCGGGGTATCATAGCCTGCGCCGCGGCACGGAGATCTTCGCCAAGGGGCGTTCTCTTTGGCGTGAAGACGGAGACGACGCTTTGAAACCACAACCGCAGTACGTCGTGAACGACCGAGGAGAGCGCCGGGGGGTGCTCCTTACCTTGGAGGAGTACCAGCGCCTTCTGGACGCACTGGAGGACCAGCTCGACGCCGCGGACCTCGACGAGGCCGTTCGCGCCGAAGAGGGTTTTGTGCCCTACGATCAAGTGCGCGAGGGGCTTCGGCGCGAGGGAAAGCTGTGAACTATGCGGTCCTCCTGACGACCCGCGCCGTACGCGAGCTCGCGGCGTTCCCAAAGGAGGTCATCGCCCGAATCGACCCTCGGCTGACCGATCTCGGGACTGATCCTCGCCCGCCCGGTTGCAAGAAACTGAAGCTCCGCGAAGGGGACGGCTGGCGAATCCGAGTCGGTGACTATCGCGTCTTGTACCGCATTGATGACAGCTCGCGGCGCGTGTTGGTCTACCGGATTGGGCACCGGCGCGACGTGTACGAATGACGGCGACGCCTTCGGCGACGCGTGTGATCCGTGTCCGTTTGATCCGACGAACACGAAGGTTGACGGGCAGTGCATTCCGACGCTATCCGAGTGGGGCATGGTGGCGATGGCGGCGCTGATGCTTTCGGCCGGTGGGGTGGTGATCGCCCGGCGGCGGGTGGCGTAATCCGAACCCGGAGCGCGAGCGACGGGCCAAGACCCCGCGCTCGCGCTTGGGGTTCGGACATTGGGCCAGCGATCGTCCCATCGGAACCGGGAGGGCAAGCGACCGGCACTCACGATGAAGGCGACCAGCGTCTGGGATGACCCGTCGCCGGTGATCGCAGCTTCCGAACGCCCGTTGTGTCCCGTTGGGAAGACCCGGCGGAGGGCCCGCCCGGGGCCGCATTCGAGACGGGCAGGGTCACGTCGGCGCTCGCCCGAAGGGAAGGCTCGGACGGCGATACAGTCGCGCCGGAGTCGCCGGACGGCTCGTCGTCGTCTTGGGAATCACGCCGATGACATTCTGCTTGGCGCGTCGATCCTGCTGAAGATCGACCACCTCAAGCTCGTCCAAATCCAGTAATGCCGAAACCGTGCGTAGATGACCTGACGCATCCCTGCGATCTCCTCCATGACCCATGAGTCTGCGCCCGGTCATCCTGACGGAACGTCCTTCACTTCATACCCCAACCTGTGGTAGGCCGCAAAGCCGTATCAGCAGAAATGGCGGAGAACCGTAATTCCCTCCCGTCCAGTCGTCCATCCGACATTCCGCATTCACAATTCCGCGCGATCGCCCGATCACGCGGTCCCCGCCGATCACTTCGCAAGTTCTATTCGTAGACTGCGTGCTTGGCACGCGCCAAAGAGGAACCGGGCCTCGGAGCACCTCGTTGCAGCGTTTCGACGTTTTGACCTTTCGACTTTTCGGAGTTTGCCTACGTCCCTCCGTGCCCTCGTGCCCACGTCGCTCCCCTCTCGCATCACGCCCGGTCGTGTCGACTTTTCGGCGTTTCGGCGTTTGCCCACTACCGCAGTCCGTAGTCCCGCAGTTTTCGATACAACGTTCTCGCCCCGATGCCCAGGGCCTTGGCGGTTTTCTCGCGGTTGCCGCCGAACATGCGCAGCGTATTCATGATGTGCAGCTTCTCCACGTCGGCCATGGTCATCCCCGCCAGGTTCGGCGGGCCGAGGCGGACGATGTCGGTCGAGGCGCGGAGGTTGTCCGGCAGGTCATTGACCTCCAACACCGGCCCCTCGGCCTCCAAGCTCATGCGAAAGACGACGTTGCGCAGCTCGCGGACGTTGCCGGGCCAAGTGTAGTTGACCAGCTTGCGCATCACCTCCGGCGACGCGCCGGTAAAGGCCGTCTGGTGTTCGTGGTTGGCCTGATCGATGAATCGATGGACGAGCACGGGGATGTCCTCGCGCCGCTGTCGAAGCGCGGGCAGGCGAATGGCGGCCTGAGCGTGTAAGCGGTAAAACAAATCCTCCCGAAATGCACCGGTACGGACCAACTCCGATAGATCATGATTCGTCGCGGCCACGAAGCGAACGTCGAAGTACTGCGTGTCGTTGGTGCCGACGCGTAGCACTTCTCCGGTGTCGAGCGTGCGAAGCAGCTTGGCCTGCATGGGCAGCGGCATGTCGCCGATCTCGTCGAGGAAGAGCGTCCCCCCGTCGGCGGCCTGGATCAGACCTTTGCGATCCGCGATCGCGCCGGTGAACGCCCCCCTCACGTGGCCGAAGAGCTCGCTCTCCAAAAGCGTCTCACTCACGGCCGCGCAGTTGAGCACCTTGAACGGCTTGCCCGCTCGCGGGGAGTTCTGGTGGATGGCCAGGGCGAACAGCTCCTTGCCCGTGCCTGTTTCGCCGACGATGAGCACGGTGCTCTTGCTTCGGGCGATCTTCTTGAGCCGCTTGATCTCACGGAGAATCGCATCCGACGTTCCGATGATGCCGGAGAACTCGAACGCTTGATCGACCTGCTCCTTGAGGAGCCGTGCGTCGCGGCCGGCCAAGGCTTGCTTGGCGGCCCGGTTAACCTTGTCCCGCAACACGTCGATATCGATGGGCTTGATGAGGTAGTCGTACGCGCGAAACTCACTGTCCTGACTGAGCGCCTCGCGGGCCAGCGCTTCGCTGCCGTAGGCCGTGATGAGGATCACCTCCGTGTCCGGGTTCTTCTTCTTCGCCTCCCGCAGCACGTCCATCCCGTTCACGCCCCCGCCCAGCTTGTAATCCGTGATGACCACGTCCGGCGGACGATGGCGGACGCTCTCGATCGCCGCCGGGCCGCTGTCCACCACGTTGCAGGCGTACCTCGACTTGGCCAGGGCCTCGGCGATCGCCTCCCCATGAGCCCGTTCATCCTCCACGATCAGTACAAACGCGGTATCGCTCATCGCCGCCCTAGTATAACCGATCCCGGCGACCGCTCGACCTGCCGCCGCCGATCGGTCGTCCTCAAGGCCGCGGGACCGGGCGCGCGATGCCCGCGACGGTCGCTGGGACGGTTGCCCGCCCGGACCGCTGGCGCTCGGCGTCCGTACCAACCCGGAAGATCAGATACGGCGCGTCGCGCGATTTCGCGTAGGACGAGGGTGGGTAAACCAACTCCGCGAAGTCCGTGCCCGCCGCGAGTTTCGCCGCGAGCGGCCGATGATCGCGATCCGTAATGACATAACCAGCCCCGAAATGGTCGCGAATATCCTCTAGCGATACGTGCAGTGTCTGCATGATTACATTGTTGTCCGCGCCACGAGTTTCGACGTGCACATCGGAAGGGATTTGCCCACGCGTGATCTTGACATATCTCTCCCAAAGGTCGGGCCGCCGTGCGTGGGTGAACTTGGGGTCCAGCCCGACAATGTAGTGGTTATGGGAATTGTAATAGAAATAGACCGGGAAAATATCCCAGTCATCCGTGAATACTACGTCGCCCGGTTGCGACTGCTTTTCAAGAAAATCCATTGCCGCGCGAATCGCAGTCAGATCATATTCGCACCGGGACGTACGCCGGATCTCCTGCCACACGGGACAGAAACCCACGATCACTAAGACGATTGCGGCCGCGGCGATCGGTCCTAGGATTGCGGCGCGGGATCGGTCCACCGCCCGGTTGCCCTTTCGGATTCTCTCGGCGACCGTTCCAATCACCGGCGACGCGAGGTAGGCCGCACTCAGTAGACAAAACATCGGCCAATACTCGATGAAGCGCCGTGCCTTCATGGTGAGAACGAAAAAAACGACGTTCATCACGAGAAGCGCCAGTTCCTCGGCATTGGCCGGCTTGCCCGCTCGCAGCCGCATGACGACGGCCGCCGCCCACACCCCCAGGACAACTCCCGACATCTGCGCAAACCACCACAGATCGTTATAGGGTTTCCATTCCTGACCCACTGGGATGTCCGGCGACAGTCCGGTGCCGAACACTTGGAGTTTGAGAAACCCCCACATTCCGTCGCGATAGGGATGCGCAAGAACTCCAACCGTCCAACCCACAGCGCCCCACAGGGCCAGTCGGAAAGCCGCACGGCGATCCTGGGATGAAATCACTATGGCGAACACATAGGCGCCGACCAACAGCGGCCCGAAAATCACTCCGCCCATGTACAGATGCACGTACGCCGCGATGGCCAAGGCCGTCAGGACATAACGCCGGCGGAACATGAGCAGCAGGATCAACATCATCAAGACGAGTGATGGGGCAATGGCGCGAATAAAAGCGTGGCGGGTGAAGAACTGGAAAGGTAATAGAACGAAGACCGGCAGCCACAACCACCGCCACGGCATCCGCGCGGCGACCAGCAAGCGGTCGAGAAGCACCAGCATGAGTCCGAAGAAAGTGCAAATCGCCCATCGCCCTCCGGGCAGGTAATCCCCGGTCAACCAGTGGGACAGTTGTACAAACGGACTCAGCAGCGCGTGAAACCCGTAGTGATGGCTGATGAACGACTGTCCCTCATCCGTGAAATAGCAGAATTGCAACCAGGGGAACTCTCGCAGCAGTCCCACCTGTGGGATCATGGCGGCCATTTTGACGTGATAGAAGGAATCATTCCCTGGAACGCCCACAATGGGTCGTAGCCAACCATTCGTTCCCGCATAGATGGAATGCATCAAGACGGCGCCGACGACAAAGAGGGTCGGCGAGGCGAGCCGATCCCAGCGACGCGGCGTAGGCGCCGTGGCGACGGTCGCATCGGCCGCGGGCGAAGCGCTCAGCGGGTTGAGGTCCATGACAACCTGACGGTCCACGGGCGATGCGAGCGTGACATACCAACGATCGGCGTCGCCGGGTCGTTACGTTAACCGCCGGTTCGGTTTTCTCCAACGGCGGACGTGCGGTGATCTCGACCGGCGTGTTGACGCACCATGCCCCCGAAGTTACCGTTGCGCTCGTCGCGCAGGCCGAGCGGTTCCCGAGCGATGGAGTGACGTGTCATGGCACTGCGTGTGAGTGGGAGGACCTACGGTGTCGATCAAGGACGATCAACTGCTCCAACATGCGGCAGAGGGCATCCAAGCCTATCTGACGACGCAGCGGGACCAAGGCCGCATCGCCGGCAACTATTACGACGACGCCGTCTCGAAAACGCTCCCCAGCCTCCGCAAATGGCTTCTGGCCGAAGAGCTCGACCGCATCTCCCCCAACCTTCGCGACGGCCTGCGCGACGCGATCCGGCGCGAACAGTGGGAGGCCCTGACCAACGCCTTCTCCCGCGACGTGAGCTTCGGGACGGGCGGCATCCGCGAAAAGATAGGCTCGCGACGGGAGGAAATCCTCCGGCTCAAGCAGGAGGGCATCCACGCCCCGATCATCAAAGGCCCGAACACGATCAATGACGTCGTGCTCCTTCTCACCTCCGCCGGCGTCGCCCGCTTCGGAATCAAGCATCAACCGCCGCTCTCCAGGGTCGTGATCGGTTTCGACAGTCGCGTCCGCGGCGCCGACTTCGCTCGCCTGATCGCGAGCCTGTTCCTCGCCTACGACTACACCGTTTACCTCTTCGACGAGGCCTGTATGTACCCGAGCGTGACCTACGCCGTGCCGACGCTCCGGGCCGATATCGGCGTCTTCATCTCCGCCAGTCACAACGACTTCCGCTACAACGGCTACAAGCTCTCTTGTCAAAACGGCTCGCAGTTCGATCCGTCGGAGCGCGACGACCTCTACCAAAACTTCATCCGCACGGCGGCGTTCAAGGACATCAAAACTCGTCCTCTTGCGAAGGCGGCGGAGGACAAGCTGTGGTTCCTGGGCGGCGTCAAGAGCCGCGACGGACGCGAAATCCAGCGCGGGGACCACGCGGGGATGCCGCTCGCGGACCCGTTCCCCAACGCCGGCGATCTCTACGCCGGACGCGAGCATCGCATCATCGACCTCCACACCATGCACGTCGAGCACGTCAAAGGCTTCCTGCTTCGTAGCGAGATGATCGCCGCAGCCAAGCATCCCTTGTCGATCGGCTTCTCCGCCTTCAACGGCTCGGGGCGCAAAGCCGTGCCGAGACTGCTCAGCGAGGTTGGTTTCAAGAACGTCCGCCGCATCATGAAGCTCGACGCCCTCGACGGCATGTTCCCCGCCTTTTGCAGCGATCCCGGCAAGGAGCAGCAACCCGACCCCGGCGACTGGCGGGCCGCGGACATCGCCGTCGAGGCGTTCCAGCATGAGTATCCCGGCGAGTGGGACCGTCTCGACCTCATCGTCGGCACCGACCCCGACGCGGACCGGTGCGGGGTCATCGTCAAGGTCCCGCGTCATCAACAGCAGGCGTATCCACACCGCGCGACCGGCGAATGGCGCGATTACTCGCTGATCTCCGCCGACGAGGCCTGGACGCTGATTCTCTGGTACCGCCTGCAGTACGAGATCGAAGAATTCGGGGCCGTGCGCGACGTCGAGAAGAAGTTCATCGTCCTGTCCCACACCACGACCGACCTGTTGACCTGCCTGGCCCTTAAGCTCGGTCTCGGCGTGCTCAAAACGTGGGTCGGGTTCGCCCAGCTCGCCGCGGGTACGCGGGCCGTCTGGGACTTGCACGAAGGTTCGGACACGCCCGGGCTGACCGTCGGCGGCAGATTGCCTATTTACGACGAAGGCCGCCGCAACCCGACCGACGCCGTCTGCAACCGCACGCTTCATTCCTGGGAGGGCATGGATGACCGCCGGCGCTGCATCAACATTGCCGCGTTGGAGCAGAGCAACGGGTTTACGCTCCTGGGGGATGTACCGCCGGATACGCGGTCACTCGGCAAGGGCGGCCACGTGCGCGACAAGGATGGAACGTTCGCCGCGGTTCTTGTGGCGGAGCTCGCCCAATATGCCAAGGAGCACGGTGCGAACTTGCTCGATCTGCTCGACGAGAAGATTTATCTCGACCCCGACATCGGGCTGTACGTCACCTATTACGAACCCGATCCAATCGACGGTGAATACGAAGGCCTCGCCGGATACACCAAGAAACGCGCCATCCTCGAAAAAGCCGAGGACTTGTTCCGCGGGGTTCGCCCCGGGGACAACGCCGAGTCGAACGTACGACTCGGCGGACTGCCGGTGGTCGGCGCGACGGTCTATCCCACGGGAAAATACGATGCCATCAATTGGCCCGGATTCCCGGACGAAGGGTACCGCTTCTACTTCGACGGCGAACGACGGTCGCACCTGACCATCCGTCCCTCCGGGACTTCCAATGCCCTGCGGTTCCACGTCCAACTCTTCGGCGGACATCCGACCGGTGAGACGCTCATCCGCGAGAAGGCCGAACTCCGCGCCACGGCCGCCCGGATCGTCGAGGACGTTCGCCGGCGCATCGGTGCCACAACGTGACATCGCACGGCGGCCTGCACGACGTCGTCATCGCCTTCGACATCGACAACACACTCACGGACCCGGACGGCTCGGGCTACCGGCGGACGACCGCGAAGTTCTTCGCAAGCCACGATCTCGGGCTGAACGCAGAGGATGCGTATGACGCCATTGAGGCGATCCGTACGCGCGGGGATGTGCTGGAGCGCATCGGACTGGCGAACCCGCGGCACGAGCGGGGCTGCGCCGATGGGTTGGCCGTGCTGTGCCTGATGCACTGCATTAACCCGAACCTTCAAGCCGAGCTGGGCATCAATCCCGCGTACCAAAGCACGCACCGCGGGACATTCACCGAGCTTTCGGAGCTTCACCGGGCCACGCGCCGAGGCAGCTTCGACGATCGACTCGACGCAGCATGTCGTGTTCGCAAGTTTTGCGAAACCAGTCTGCGGATAGTCCGCTTTCGCGGGGAGGTGCGACGCATCGCGGGGCACGCTGCGGTCCAGGCGTGGGCGGAATCGTATGCGGCGATCGAAAACGAGGAGCCCGTAAACGATGTTCGGCCGCTGCTCGAAGGCCTGGTTTCACGCGGCGCGACGCCGATCGTCATCACCGAGGGCCGCGAAGAGGTTCAAATGCGGAAGATACGCCGGCTTCGCGTGGCCGACATTTTCACCGGTCGCGTTCTGATCACCGAGACCTCGGCGAAACTTCCGGGCATCCACGAGTTGGAATCGACCATTGGAGGGCTGATGGACCGGAGGATTCACTCGCTTTGTTCGTCGGGAGAGAGCGACGAGCTGCAACTGCTTTGGTATTTCCACTGCGTTGTCGATGAATGGGCGACGAAGTCGGCGCCGTTCTACGCCCGCTGCTTGCACGCCGTTCGCCAGAATCCCAACGACCCTCAGTCCGCACTGGCGGAGTTCGCCGTCGTACCCGCGACGCAATGGGCGCAGCAGCCGCTCCGCTTCGTCATGGTCGGCGATCGTTACGACAAAGACGTACTGCCGTTGATCGAGCTGCTCGGATGCGACGTCGGCATGACGGTGCGATTGCGAGCGGGCAAGTACGCCGCCTTGCATCCCGAAGACGAGTTATCGCCGCATCGTCGTCCGTCCCGGACCTTCACCAGTTGGGACGCTCTTTCGACTTTCCTGACCGACGACCTGACCGTCGAGGGCATACACCCGATCACGGCGCCGCCTCCGATCGTCCCGCCCTCGGAACTTCGTTGGGACTACATCGACCGCGGCCTGAAGAACACGATGGAGTCCGTGCGCGTCGTCGCTGAACTGGTCTCTGCGACGGTCCGGTAGGGTCGGCCGTGCGGGCCGTACTAGGGTTGCGAGTTGACCGCCGGCGGCGAAGTTCGTGCAGCCTTCGCTTCATCCGTTGCTCGCCCCATCGCCCCCTCTTCCGTTCGTGCAAGGAGCCTTTTCCCTGCGGTCTCGTTGCGGAAGGCCGTAAACTCGCCGATGCACAGAACCGTGCTATTCCCGCTCCAACCTGTCAGCACCGAATAGCTCTGCTCCTTGGCCGTGAAGCGAAACCGACCGCGAAGCCGCCCTCGCCCGAAATCCCACACCGTAAAAATACCCCCCAGCGACGCGGAACGGGTGTGAGCATACCCCGCGTCGTTCCGCGCACGCACCGTACGCCGATCCATGCGGTATTCCCGCCCGCTCCCCGCCGGCAACCCCTTTACGACGATCGAGAGCACGAACTCTCGATGAAACCGCTTGCCCAAGACCGATCCTGAAAAACTCCGCATGGCCACACACAGTTCCTCCTGATCGTTCACCCAGAAATAGCATTCGTCGGGCGTCACGCGGACGATCAGCGGACCGGTCGTGCTGATCTGCTTGGTGCCCAAGGGGACGGAATAAACGACGGCGTGTCCAGCGCACCCCGCGCCGGTTAGAGCGGTCAGCACGATCGCCGTGGCGATCCGCGATCGATGCCTCATAACGGGAATTGTTCGCAGAGCGAGCGGACTTCGCCGCGGACGGATTCGATGGCCGATGCCTCGCCTGCGGCGCGGAGCACGCGGTCGATGAGCCCCGCAATTACGCCCATTTCCGCTTCCTTCATGCCCCGTGTGGTGAGGGCCGGCGTGCCGATCCGCAGTCCGCTGGTCTGCGTTGGTTTGCGTTCATCGAAGGGGATCATGTTTTTGTTGACGACGATGTTGGCCGAGACCAGCCAATCCTCGGCCTGTTGACCGGTCACGTCCGGGTACGCGGGCCGCAGGTCGAGCAGCATCAGATGGTTGTCCGTGCCGCCGGAAACCAGACGGTTCCCCTTGGTGACCAGCCCTTGAGCGAGGGCCTTGGCGTTCTTGAGGATTTGCTGCTGGTACGTCTTGAACTCCGGTTTGAGCGCTTCGGCGAACGCGACGGCCTTGGCCGCGATGCAGTGCATCAACGGCCCGCCCTGCGTCCCAGGGAAAATCCGTGAGTCGATCGTCTTGGCGTACGCCTCCTTGCACATAATCAGCCCACCGCGCGGACCGCGGAGCGTCTTGTGCGTGGTCGAGGTGACAAAGGCCGCGGTCGGCACCGGGCTGGGGTGCAGCCCGACGGCGACCATGCCCGCGACGTGGGCGATGTCGGCCATGTGCAACGCCCCGACCTCCGCCGCGATCTCGGAAAACGTGTCGAAGTCGATCGTCCGCGGATAGGCCGAGGCGCCCGAGAGGATCAGCTTCGGCTTGTGCTCCTTGGCCAGCCTGCGAATCTCCGCGAAGTCGAACTGCTCCGTCTTGCGATCAACCCCGTAGCTGACGATGTTGTAGAGCAGCCCGCTGATGTTGACCTTGAGCCCGTGCGACAGGTGCCCGCCGTGGGCGAGGCTGAGTGACAGAATCGTGTCACCCGGTTTGAGAACCGCGAGGTACACGGCGGCGTTGGCCTGACTGCCCGAATGCGGCTGCACGTTGGCGTGGTCGCAGCCGAACAGCTTCTTCACCCGCTGGCGGGCCAGCTCCTCGACGCCGTCCATGTTCTCGCAGCCGCCGTAATAGCGCTTGCCCGGGTAGCCCTCCGCGTACTTGTTGGTGAAGACCGACCCCAACGCCTGCAGCACCGCCCGTGACACATGGTTCTCGGAGGCGATCAGCTCCAGCGTGTTCTGCTGCCGCCGGACCTCGGCCTCCATCACCGGCAGGACCTCCGGGTCCGCGGCCGCGATGGCGGAAAAATTGTATTTACTTTGCGACGTCATATCCTCTCCTCAGAACTCCTCTTTCACAGCCAGCGGCGATTGTCGAATGTCGATTGTCGAATGAAATGATGGACGAATCAACCAGAGCCGGGGGCGAAAGCGAGCGGAAGATGAAAACCGCGATCGTAAGGGAGCGGGCCACGAGTCGCAGGTCGGGCTTTGCCGGACGAGGCTCGGCTTTCGTTGGTTTTGTTTATCGGCCGGAATACCATCATAACTCCTTATTCCACGGAGCCTTACGTCGTTTGTAACTGGGTTCGTTTCGGAATCATGCACTTCACAAACCAAGAACCTGTGAGTTGTTGAGACTAACGACCGTAACTCGTTTCACTTCTTGGACTTGCGCTTCGCCTTCCGCTTCTCCTTGGCCGGGGGCTTCACCTGCATCGCGGCGCCGAGAGCGTCATCGACCGATACGCGGGGCATATACAAACGCGGTTTTGTTTTTCTATCGGGGATGTTCATTTTGTGTCGGCTCCGGGTATTGACATATCGCTCGACATCGTCTAATAGAAGCGTCCGAGAACTGGTATAGGAGCTTTCTTATGGCGACAGACCTTAACCCAAACGACGTGGTGATGTGGATGCGAGAGCAGGCGCAGTGGTTCACGGAAATGGCGGATCGTATCGAAAAAGCCTTCAAAACCAGCCATTCAGCGCCGTCTGCACCTCCTTCACCGAGCGTACCGTTGTCGGATCGCATTCACAAGCTCCTTGGGGACGGCAAAGCCCGACGAGCGCCGGATATCGCCAAAGACCTCAGCGTGCCGCTTTCGCAAGTCCGGAAGATCGTTGAGAACAACGGGCTGCTCACTCGAAACGAGCGCGGCTGGATTACGATGGCCGCACCGCTGGCAGATAAGGAGGTGAGACCGTGAGGAGGGTTAATCGGCTGACCTAGCAGCCGAAAGCGTGCGGGGGGCGACGGTTCTAGGCCTAGTAAACCGGAATCGTCGCTCCCCCGCCGACCTAGGAACCGCCCCGGTGCCGGAATTGGCAGACGGGACAGCCTTGGGAGCTGTTGGTCGAAAGACCGTTGGGGTCCAAACCCCCGCCGGGGCAGTTATCGGTACTTGGCGGGAGCAACCCTTGTAAAAACACTAGCGAGCTAGCTGGCTCTCGTCAACCTCCGCAAAAAATAATAACCCCTTGACAGGCCTTAACTTATAGGTTAAGATGTATCTCGTCGATAGACTTTTCGATGATGACGTGCCGGTAGAGACCGTCGTCTGGGTTTCGGAAGGTGTCCGAGCGGCGATACGTCACTACCTTAAAAAGGATCGACGGTCGGCGCAGAAGGTTTTGGTGAAGCTTAAATATTACGCGGAGGCAGGCTTCCGTTTGTTTGAAGGCCCTAGGCGGCCTGTTAAGCACGAATGGGATGGTGTCTATCGGGTAGGCGAACCAGGATTATTGTTTCGGATCGTCGGATTCTATGAGGGCGGGAATCGTCGCTCGTTCATTGCGATCGAAGCGTTTGAGAAATCCGGTCAGAACTTAAGACCTAGCGAAAAAGATCGCATCAATAATGTGGCGAACGTGTGTCGATGTGTCACCTGGCAGAAAGTGAGGACGGCGTGAGCTGCAACGACATCTTAGACGCGCTGTGCGAATTCGAGCAATCGCCGGAAGGCCCCGGGCTTGAACTTGGGCTGAGTATGAGCGAATTAGTCCTGCAACGTCTTGACGAACTTGGCTGGACCCAAAAGCGTCTGGCAGAAGCGATGGGAAAGAAGGAAGCGTTCATCAGTCGCGTTGTACATAGCAACGTAAACTGGACAAGAGACACCGCCGGACGAATGATGCACGCACTTGGGATTCGGGCGCGATTTCATCGACACCCGCCCATTGCATGGGATGCGATCTTTCACGGGTACGGAACTACTTGTTCCCAAGCGCGACAAAATATACAAGAGGATACCACCTATGAAGAAGACGTCATCGGACTCCAAGAAAAAGCTACGACCGCCGGCAGAGCAAGACTCCGCGCAGTCAGCTATTACTCAAATCAATTTGGCACAAATACCGGTCACGACCAACCCACATATTCAGTCGGCCTGGGTTGATTCAATGAATCTGTTCTTGCGTTCCGACGCGCCCGTGGCGATGCTTCGTTTTTTGGCGATTGTGCCACCGAATACGATGATGGAGGTGGCGCGCATTCATACTACGACTGACCATCTGAAGAAAATAATCGACGTACTTTGTAAGAACTTAGACCACTATCCTACCAAACCGCGACAGTCTTGATTTTCCTTGTAGATGAGTCGCGTTCCTGGCGCAAGCCGCGATGCGGATTCCGTGCGCTCGGCGTCCGTTGTCTCCCGGTGATTCCATCGGGACGAGAATTCGTCGCAGTGTCGCTGTAAGTGTTGCTTGCCGACGTGGTGAAAAGTTTCGTAGGGTCCGCTGTGCGGACGGTCCTGTTTCCCTCGTGGTCCGCAGAGCGGACCCTACGCATTATCCTCGTCGATCAGCTTCAGCAGCGCCTCGCGCAGGCGCGTGCAAACCGCCATGGCCTGGGCCGCGTCGTCGCGATCGGGCTCCTCGCCGGGATATCGCGTCGCCATCCCTACATTCGTCAACAGGCGGAGTCCCTCGACGTCGAGCACGACGACCGGACACACTTTCAGCAACAACTCGTGCAAGCGTTCGAGGTTGTGGATTCGCGGCGGAGCAACCTCATGGTGAATCAAGACCGCCTTGATGAGTTTCTCAACGCACTGCTGCGCGTGGAAGCAGGCCGCGTCGTAGTTCGGTTCGTCCGCGGTTTGAGACTCCCGGCGCGCCGTTCGGAAATCGCCCTCGGCCTTGGCCACCCATTCTCTAACCGTTCCGTTCATAGAGTACGATCCCGCTGTCGAAGGCGTCTCGGATTAACGGATCAAACTCAGCGTACCGTCGCGAGGCGTCGTCCGGTCGCCGAACCACGACATCAACCGAAAAACGCGGATCGAGGTGATTCAGGATCTCGAGCGACTTGTGCAAGCCCTTCCCCACAAACGGCATGATGACCAGCAGGTCGACGTCGTTCGGGCCTTCAAGAACCTCGGGCGCGGGCACTGCTCGCAGAGCAGTGGCACAAGAGCCGAAGAGGATGATCTTGTCGGGGCGGAACTGCTCGGCGATGCGGCGACTCAGTTCCTGGATTTCGTTCAAGGCGACCATACGCGGCGATCCTGTTCTTTCGACGACGGGGTATTATAGCCGGGGGGACGAGGCTGGAAACTCAACTCATCGGGATGACCCTCAGGCGCGCCACTCGTTTTCAGGGATTTCGGCGGTCGTCAGGATACTGCGCAACGTGCCCAGCGGAAGCTGGCGACCACGGTGTTCGGGGACCACGACGTGAAGGCCGAGCATTTCGCTCCGCCACTTGCGATGGCTACCCTTCTGCGAAACGAGGAGGAACCCGTGGCGGCGAAGAAGAGACTCCAACTCACGGGCCGTCATGCGGCGAATTCGTTCGCCCATTACATAACGACCTCGCGTGTGACCGCGCCGGGTTGCAGGTCGACCGGATCAGGCTGGAGGTACAGCTCGATGGCCTCGCGGATGTTGGACAGGGCTTCGGCTTCGGTTTCGCCGGCGGAGGCGCAGCCGGGCAACTCAGGGCACCACGCGGCCCAGTCGCCGGTTTCCGGGTCGGGTTCGAGAATCACGCGCCATTTCATCTCAGCCTACTCCGTGAAGCCTTCGTCCCTCAAGTATACCGCGACTCGCTGGGCGGTGTCAAAGACGGTCACCGTTCGCCGTTGATCGGAGCGGGAGGGATTCGAACCCTCGGTGCAGTTTCCCGCACACCGCATTTCCAGTGCGGTCCCTTCAGCCACTCGGACACCGCTCCCGCAAGACGGGGCGCCGTGGAATCGGCCCCGTGCGTCAGCGCATCATGCGTCGCGTCGTCGAGACGGTCAAGCGAACGCGACGAGGCCCCGTGTTTCGACCTCGCATCGGAGTCGCGCTTGTCCTTCCGCTCCGGTTTGTCCGCGGTTATCGTTTCCGGGCATGTGGGTCGACGCACGACGTGAGGGTATGAAATCCTTATCCGCTCGACGCCGCACCTTCGCTGTCGATGAAACGATGCCCAAGACGCTCTACCTCCTCGACGGCCACTATCAGATCTATCGGGCCTTCTACGGGCTGCCCCAACAACTGAGTAGTCCCACCGGCGAGCCGACGGGCGCGACCCATGTGTTCTGTTCGATGCTGTTCGGCCTGATCCAGAAGCGTCGCCCGGATTACCTGGCGATGGTGATGGACGTGAGCGATGAAACGGTCTTCCGCCGCGACCTCGATCCGAACTACAAGGCCCACCGCGACCCGGCGCCGGAGGCATTGCACGTGCAGGCGGATCGGATCGTTTCCATCCTCTCGGCGCTTCGCGTTCCGATCTATCGCCTCCCTCGGTTCGAGGCCGACGATCTGATCGCCACGATCGTCGAGCGGCTGCGTGACGAGGACGTGCGTATTTACATCGTCAGCCGCGACAAGGACCTCGAACAGCTCTTGTCCGATCGCGTGCGTCTCTTTGATCCGAGCAAGGAGGCGGAGATGGACGTGGCCGCTTTGCGGGAGGCGAAGGGATATACGCCGGAGCAGGCGGTGGAAGTGCAGACGCTGGCGGGCGATTCGACGGACAACATTCCCGGCGTGCCCGGCGTCGGGATGAAGACGGCGGCCAAGCTCATCAGTCAGTACGGTTCTGCGGCGGCGGTGATTGAACACGCGGACGAGCTTTCGCTGAAGATGCGCGAGCGGGTGAAGGCCTTTGCGGCGCAGCTTCCCATCACGCGACAGCTTGTGACGCTCCGACGCGACGTGCCGTTTGACTTCGAACTGCGCGACTGCGCCCTGGACCGACTGAGCCCGTCGGCGGTACGTCCGATCTTCGAGGAACTCGGCTTCAACCGACTGACGGAGGCGTTGGAAGCGCTGGCGCCCGCGTCGGCGACGCCGCGTGCAGAACCCACTCCGCAGACGACGGCCCCAACCGAGTCGGAGAAGTACACCCTTGTGGATACGCCAGAGAAGTTCGCGGACTTCGTGGAACAACTGTCCGCACGGTCTGAGTTCGCTTTCGACACGGAGACGACGGGGCTGAACGCCGTCGAGGTCGATATCGTGGGTCTGTCGTTCGCCTGGAAGGCGGGCGAGGCCTACTACCTTCCCGTGCGGGCGGTGATGGGTACGACGCTCCCCTTGTCCGATGTCGTACGGCGGCTCAAACCCATCTTCGAGAACTCTTCGATCGCCAAGGTCGGGCAGAACGCCAAGTATGACATGCTCGTACTGCGGCAACTGGGCAGCACCGTCGCCGGGTTGCGCTTCGACACGATGTTGGCGAGTTACCTGCTCGATCCGATGGGCCGGTCGCACGCGCTGGACGCCCTCGCCAAGAACCTGCTCGGCCATGACATGATTCCCATCACTGATTTGATCGGCAAGGGCAAGGACCAACGGACGATGGATCAAGTGGACACTCGGCAAGTGTGCGATTACGCCGCCGAGGATGCGGATTACACTTGGCGACTGAAGGAGATTCTGGAACCGCAGATCGTAGGCAGTCACATTGAACGACTCTTCCACGACACGGAAATGCCCCTCGTCGAAGTGCTGGCGGAGATGGAGCACAACGGAATCGCTCTGGACTGCGCCCTGTTGAAGCGACTCGGGGCGACGATGGAAGATCGCTTGATCGAACTGATCCGGGACGTGCACCAGGCGGCCGGGCGGGTGTTCAATCTCGACTCGCCCAAACAACTGGCCGAGGTGCTGTTCGACGAGCAAGGCTTTCAGGTTGTGCGGAAGACCAAGACGGGTCGCAGCACCGACGCTGAGACGCTGGAAGCACTGGCCACCCAGACCGACCACCCGATTCCTAAACTTGTTCTCGAATACCGCGAACTGTCCAAACTCAAGAACACCTACGTGGACACGCTGCCCAAGATGGTGTGCCGGCGGACGGGCCGGGTTCATGCGAGCTTCAATCAGACCGGCGCGATCACCGGGCGATTGAGTTCCAGCGACCCGAACTTGCAGAACATTCCGGTGCGGACGGACTTGGGCAAACAGATTCGCGCGGCCTTCGTGGCGGGCGACGCCGAGAGCGTGCTGCTGACGGCTGACTATTCGCAGGTCGAACTGCGACTGCTGGCTCACTTCTGCAAGGACGCCGCGTTACTCGACGCCTTCCAGCGGGGGCAGGACATCCATCGCGCCGTGGCGGCGCAGGTCAACGGCGTGGCGGTGGAGGAGGTGACGCTGGCGCAGCGCAGTGCGGCCAAGGCGGTCAACTTCGGGATCATCTACGGCCAGACGCCGTTCGGACTTTCGCGGTCGCTCGGAATCCCCGTGGGCGAAGCACGGGCGTTCATCGATACCTATTTCCTGCGATATCCGGGCATCCGGCTGTTCATCGACCGCTGCATCGACGAGGCCAAACGCACGGGGTACGCCCGGACCATCCTCGGACGGCGTCGTCCCATTCCTGAGTTGAAGTCGCGGAATCCCGGCCAAGCGTCGTTCGGCGAGCGCATCGCCGTGAACACAGTGGTCCAGGGATCGGCCGCGGACCTCATTAAACGAGCGATGATTGACATTCATCGTGAACTGAAGGGCGGAGGTCATCCCGCTCGGATGCTCATCCAAGTGCATGACGAGTTGGTTTTCGAGGTGCCGAAGCGCGACGTTGAACGCGAGGCCGCTATGATCCGCGACAAAATGGAACACGCCATCCCCCTCGACGTGCCCATCGTAGTGGACATCGCCTGGGGCCGAACCTGGGCGGACAGCAAGTAGATTCCGTGCCCCGCCCCATTTTGGAGTGGGGCACGCTGCACCCTTACCGGATCAACAGTTCGTCGGGCATCATGGTGATGACGCTTTCGGCCAGCAGCAGGTCGATCCGTTGCAAGGACCGGACCATCGCTTGGACGCGGAGGGGATCGACGCGCGACAGCGTTGAAAGCATGGTGTCAAAGGGCGGCACTTGCGTCAACGTTGGCCGTGGAGCGACCGTGACATCGGCGTATCCGTCCTCGTCCCCTTTGTGTTTGAACAGGTCGAAGAGGCCGGGCGGCTCGGGGATGATGCGGATTTCATACTCGCCCAGTCCGGCGCGCTGGGCCGCAAACTTGATCGCGTCCTCCAGTCCGCCGATTTTGTCAATCAAGCCGATATCCAGGGCCTGGGCGCCGGTGAAGACCCGCCCCCCGGCGATGTCGTCGATGGGCTTTTTCAGCCGGGCGCCGCGGGCGTCGGTCACGTGCTTCTTGAAGATGCCGTAGACCGTGTCCATGTAGTGCCTGATCTTGGAACGCTCCGGATCGCTGAAGGGGGCAGCGGTGCTCAACATGCCCGCCATCTTGCCGCGCTGCACGGCGTGCCAATTGAAGCCGAGCTTGTCCCACATGCCGGTGGTGACGATCTTGCCGCCGAGCACGCCGATGGAAGCGGTAATCGTGCCGCTGTCGGCGAAGATGGTCTCCGCGGCGCAGGTGACGTAGTAGCCGCCGCTCCCCGCGACGTTGCCCATCGACACGACCAGCGGCTTCTTGGCGGCGACGCGCCTCGCCGCATCGAGGATGATTTCCGAGGCCAGGGCCGATCCGCCGGGGGAGTCGACGCGCATGACTACGGCCTTGACCGAGTCGTCATTGGCGGCCTTATCCAAGCCTTTGCGGATGGTCGTGCTGAACGCCCCGCTGCCTCCGCCGAAGGGGCTGACCTCGGCCGACCCGGTCTGGATTGTGCCGTCGATGTAGACGATTGCGACGCTCGGCTCGGTGTAGACCTTGGGCGAAGGGTTCAGCAGCTTCATCAGGAAGGAGAACATCGCGAAGGGGTCCTGGGGCATGTCCAGCTCGTCGCTCTTGCCATAGTCGGCCACGAACTCGATCCCCTCGCCGTAGCGCTTTTTCAGATCGGCGATGAAGTCCTGCCGATGCTTCACGGAGTCGATGAGTCCGGCGGCCAGCGCCTCCTCGGCGGAGTAAGGCCCGTCGTCGATCAGGCTCGTGACCTTTTCCGGCGACATCCCTCGGCCCTTGGCGATCCGATCGACGAGTCCCACGTACAACCCGTCCAGCAACCATTTGGTCATTTGCTTGGACGGCTCGGACGGTTCCTTGCGCATGATTATCTCGCCGGCGGTTTTGAAATCGCCGCACTGCTCGATGTCCGGCGTCCAGCCGATCTTGTCCAACGCCCCGCGAAGGTAGGGCGTCTCGCCGTACAATCCGAGCAGCCAGACATCCCCGGTGGGCACGACGCTGATGTGCGACGCGCCGGTGGCGGCGGCGTAGGTTACTGTGGTAAGCGAATCGGCGTGCACGAACACGGGCTTGTCCACGGCGGCGAACTTGCGCAGGGCCTCGTGCAGTTCCTCAAGTTGGCCCAACCCCAACGCCGCGTCTTGCAGGTCGAGCAGCACGGCGACGACGTTCTTATCGAGCCGCGCCTCCTTGAACCGTTCGAGCAGCCCCTTCAGCGAGAGCGGCGGGTCGCCGCCGAACAACGGCGGCATGTTCACCGGCGTCTCCGCGAGCGGGCCTTTGATCTTGAAATAGGCGATCTGCTTGGTCTCCTCCTGCTGATGCAGCGCCGCCCGACCGAGCTTCTTGAGTTGATCGAACTGCGCGGATGTCGGGCCGGAGTACACCAACGGCGCCAGCAATGCGACCGCGATCCAGGGCATGTGTTTCGGTTTCATCGTTCAAGTTCCTCCACCGGGGACGACGGAAAGTTATCCCTGAGAAAATCGTATCATCGTTATCGACGGCTTGGAAGCACGGATCGGCGGGTTCGACAAGTCCTTACATCCGTTCGGGATCGGAGGCCGGGGCGGCAATGTCGTGCCCTACCGCACGCCGGTTGCGCAAGAATAGGAGGACGACCGCGATCGTTATGCACAGCGCACCCGCGATCTGCAACCACGCAACAGGTTTGAGGTACTCGCCGCCGCCTTTTCGCAGAAGCAACAAACCCATACAAAGAAGTACAAGTGCGAACAGGCTGCCGATGACGCCGGCGTTGGTACGGAGCATCAACCACCATCCGACCAGCAGTACGATCATCTCACGGATCAGCGGAAAAACGGCGATGCCGTAGATCGACGCGCGGGGCAGTTCGGCTAGAGCGTTCCACTGCACTTGCAAGCCCTGGTCGGTGGCGATGACGGCCTTGCGCCGTCCAGGCCCATCGCTTCTCCTTTGTCGGTCTTGACCCACACATGGGCAAAATCGGTGACGATCTGGGCCTTGAAGCCGAAGTTTTCCAGCAGCGAAGCGGCCACCACCGCCCGCCCGTCGCAATCCTCCTTGCCCATCTCGATCACCTCCGCCACCGTCGGCAAGTAGTCGCTCAGCCCCCAGGTGTTCCAGTCCCATTCGTACGGGACCTTCTTGTAGACGAACCCTTCGACGCGCTGGAGCGCTTCGCGCGGTGGAAGGTCCGCGGGCAGCGAGGGTCGAAGCTCCTCCACCCACGGCTGCAGGGCGGGCGCCTTCGGCTCAATCAAGGCGTTCGGATTCCGCCAGTGCTGCAGATGACGGTACGCGAGTCTGGGATAGGGAAAGCAAACCGCGAACACGGTAAACGCAAGGATCGCCCACTTGACGGGCAGCCGCTTGTACCAGGGCCAGGTGTTGAGAACGAGGACTGTGTTCATCGTCGCGGCGGCGCCGGTTGGAACACCGGCACGGGGGCAGTTTACCGTAAGGGGCGGCCCGGACAAGCCGGGCCTCGTTTGTGACCGGCGTCGTCGGTACCGCCGTCAACCAAACCGTCGGGCCGTGACGCGGCCCAACAGTTCGCCACGCACGTCACGCACCGCACGACCCCTATTCTAGTCGTCCCTGAAAAAGTCGCGGTCACCCGCCGCGGCACAGCAGGCCCGGCGGTCGGGGGGCGTGCCTTCTGCAAACCTGCCCCGCTCGGACCGTTTTAATACTACAACCTATGTTTCGTTGTCGCGAAGACGAGTCGATGGGCAACCCCGTTCACGGGGTTTCCCCCGCGCAAGCGGGCGGCAGGCCGGCCCTTTAGGGCCGGTTGTGCGAGACGAGTCAGTTTTCCGTAGCCCGTTTCAACGGCCTTGCCGCGATCGGTTCGGCGTTTGTCGAATGCGACGAAGAGGAAAGCCCGTTGAAATGGGCTGAAAAGAAGATCGGCGGCGCTGGACCAGCCGTAAAACGCTTGCTGTTACCCACAAGTAGAGCGCCTTTCGGGATGCCAGCGAGACTCGTCCCGGAGGGACGATTGACAATAGCCCAGCGTTTCAACGCTGGGAACGCGGATGCCCAAGCAACGAAGTCCCGGAGGGACGGCTGAGTGCCGATCAGTCGTCCCTCCGGGACTCGGACCGTTCTTCGACCTGCATTCCCAGCGATGAATCGCTGGGCTATTCTCGCGCCGTACCTACGGCACGAACACTCTTTTTTGACGCGAGAAAACCCTCCGCGTCGGAAAAATGTGGGTAACTGCAAGCATGAATGGCTGGGCTATTTTCTGCGTGTCCCGCCGGGACACCGCTACCCACGACAGCCAAAATGTGGGTAAACATGAGGCTTGCGCATCCGGGTTCGGATGCGAGCTGCGGTGATCCGGCTATTGTCCCGGAGTCCATAGGTATAAGAACTGCGGCGCGGGCGGGGTCAGGACGGAGGGCAACTCCACGTTGAAGAGGTTGATGTTTCCCGTCGGCGATGCCGGGGCCTGGGCGTAATAGTTGGGCCGGTAGTCGTGCGGGCGTTGGTAGACGACCACGCGAACGTTCCTCACGCCCACGCGCTTCTTCGTCGCGGCGATCGTGTCGCGAAGGGTGGCAATGCGGTCGATGAGCCCGAGTTCGAGGGCCTGGTTGGCGGTGTAGATGCGTCCGTCGGCAAGGGCGCGGACCTTGGCCTCGTCCAATCCGGGGCGACCCTCGTCGACCACCTTGACGAAGCGGTCGTACATATCCTTAACCACGTTCTCGAACAACTGCCGCTCCTCGGGCCTCATGGCGCGGAACGGCGAGCCGGTGTCCTTGTGGACGCCGGAGGTGATGGCGTCGCTCTTGAGGCCGATGAGGTTCATCGTGCCGCTGAGGTCGAACATGAGCATGATGACCCCGATGCTGCCGGTGACGGTGGAGGGTTGTGCCACGATATCGTCACAGGCGCAGGCGACGTAGTATCCGCCGCTGGCCGCGACATCCATCATCACCGCGACCACCGGCTTGCCGCTCTTTTTGAAGTGGTTGATCTCATCGTGCATCAGTTCGCTGGCGACGACGGTTCCGCCGGGCGAGTTAATGCGGAGGATCACGGCCTTCACAAAGGGGTCGCGGCGGGCCTTATCGAGCTGCTCGAGCAGCACGCTCACGGGGTTCTCACCTTCGCCGAAAAGCCGCATCGCGGACCCGTTTTGGATCGTTCCGCTCACGTCGATCAGGGCGATCTTGTCGAGGGCGAAGAACGAATCGCGGGAAAGCACGGTCTCTTCCAACTCGCGTTTTCCGCTGACCGGGGTGATTAATAGGCTCGGTGGAGTGCAGCCGGCGAAAAGAGTCGGCCCGATAAAACCGAGTGCCGCGATCCATCGTGTCATCAGTTGTTTCACTTCAACTTTTCTCCTGGAACTCGCAAACCGCGCCCGCGTGGCTTCCCCCGTGCGGCGACCGATCCGTCGGCCGCGATTCGCAGGCGACATGCTACCGTGCGACGCGTGATCAGGACAATCGACGTGGAATGAGGGTGGAATCGGCTGGCCGCGGGGGTATCATAGATAGAAACACTGGACCCGTCGGGTACGTTATCGGTCTATCGTTCCGGCGGGCAGATCATCGCAGGGGCTGCGGGGAGGCGGGACGAACAAGAACCGGACCGCACAGGCGCGCAACGTGCCGGCATGACTATGCACGCCGGTACGAACACGGACGCTTAGGCGTCGCGCCCGCATGGCAGGCGAAGGCCTGGGGGAAAGAAACATGGTCACCCACCGATTACTCCGATCAGTGCAAGTCCGCCGTGCGCTCGGCGGGCTTCTAATGGTTCTGCTCGCCACGATGATGTCGGCGCGAGCGGCGATCGCCACCGACGCCGTCGCTGTTCCGCCAGGCGGGTGGACGTTGCAGCCCGGATGCGACGAAACCTGCGGATTGTGGTACGTATCGGGGGAGCCCTACGTACCGACGCCGTCCGTCGTCGCCAGTCCGGGCGGGACCACGTACAGCGTTTCGCACCGGGTCGGGGGCGATCTCGACGGGGCCGGTCCGCAGGGGATTACGTGCTTTTTCATCAATAACCCCTTGCTCCCCGGGACGCCCGATGACATCGTGACTTTCGACGCGGTCGCGGAACCGATCCGGACGGATTTGTTCGGCAGCGTCCCCATGGTCTCCGAGTCTGACACCGCTCAACCGAACGGTCTCCAAAAGGTCGTCATTGAGACCCAAGCCCCGGCGGGCAGGGACTTGTTTCCAGCTGGGTTCTCGCAAGGCGGTGTGCCGTTGACGGACGCGTGTTTTTCCATCGGCGTGGATCCGGGAGGCGATCCGCTGACCTGGGCGGGAACGGACACGATCGACTCGGCAACCCTCGAGTTTCTTAAGGATGACGTGGTTATAATCGGAGGACAGAACAACGCGATCAGCTTCTTTTCCAATCCGTGGAACGGCGTAGTCACCATCACGCTGCCGGACGGTACGGGGCAAGGGTTCAACGGGGTGCGGCTCACGCTGATGACGCAAAAATCGATCAACCTGGCGAATGACGGCTGCCGCGGACAGATCGAGGTGACAGATGGTGACACTCAATACAGCACCATTGGCGCGACCACGGACGGACCCGATGAAGTGACGGCGTGCCGGTTCTCGTCGTATTCGGACATCGGATCGGACATCTGGTACCGTTATGCGGCCACCTGCGACGGCAATCTAACCGTCGACCTTTGCAACAGTAACTATGACACGAAACTCGCGG
>Ga0315274_10001543_pt1 | contig 35346 bp, 39 predicted proteins | sample YL17G02_20_MG_FD_203700 | JGI IMG/M metagenome (GOLD analysis project Ga0315274, IMG submission 203700) | Sediment microbial communities from Yellowstone Lake, YNP, Wyoming, USA - YL17G02_20 | ecosystem: Environmental > Aquatic > Freshwater > Lake > Sediment | place: USA: Wyoming | collected...
CGTTACAAACGTCGTTACAAAGTTGAGCGGACTTTTTCGTGGCTGGGCAATAATCGCCGACTTATTGTCCGCTGGGATCGTGATATTGTTGTGTATAATGCGTTCTTTCATATTGCCTGTATGATCATAACCCTCAGGAGGTTATGAAATGGCTTGTAGTAAAGGTCGTCTCCCAAATTCTCAAGGTGGACCCGGCCCGCGTGGCCGGAGATGCTCGCTTTGTCGAGGACCTTGGCGCTGAATCCATAAAATCTGTCGGCAATGCCGTAAAATTCATTGAAAAACTCTTGTAGCATTGGCGCAATATCCGCCACAGGCATTTCAGGAGTTGACAAAATAGGCCGGAAACCATTATATTGAAGTTAATGAGAAATTGATGCGCTCGTAGCTCAGTAGGATAGAGCGCCGGTTTCCTAAACCGGAGGTCGCAGGTTCGAATCCTGCCGGGCGTAGTCCACGAGCGTCGAGAGCGATTACTGCTCTCATTGTTGGGACAGCGCAGATAAGAAGGTACAGTTGTAAGTGATAGAAAAATGCTGTTTGGCGTTTTGCTGCACCGACAGCTCGTCCGCCGGTGTATTCAACGACATATCAGCCCCCAATGTCTGCAGTTGCCTGCACTTGCGACGGCTCTGCTTGAGGTTCGGGAAGCTCGCTGAGTGTCCAGTACAGGTCGAGAATACGCATCGCATCGACAAACTTCTTGTAATCGACGGGCTTGACTATGTAACCGGCTACGCTCAATTTAAAGCTCTCAACCTTGTCCTGGTCATCCTTCGAGGTTGTCAGAACTACTACGGGAATTTTTCTCATCTCCTCGTCGGCCTTTGCCACCTTGAGGAACTCAATGCCGTTCATTTTAGGCATATTCAAATCAAGCAGGATTACACAAGGTTTTACGTCGCTTTTCTGTTTCAAGTAGCTTATGGCCTCCTCGCCGTTAATCACCCGAACCAGCTCATTACCGACCTTCAGGTCCTTGAACGCACGCCTGACGGTCATCGCATCGACACTATCGTCTTCAACAAGCAATACCGGTCTTAAGTTTCGCATCTATTACCCCCAATTTTTTTAGGCAAAGTAAAGTAAAACGTGCTTCATTCGCCCATTTTTGTTGTGGTTCTCATCAATTCAGTCGGCCTTTACTTACAACAGAGCCATAACATCGCTGTCTGAAGTGTGTAACGCCAATATCGGCACAAACCAGCGCTGCTTTTATAGGAAAAATCCCCTATTCATGGTAGGAAATTCCCCCTGCGTTCTCACATTCCGGCAACTCGTCTCGGCGAAGCGTCGAGCCGTAGCCGGGTTGGTTTTGCGTCGATTGCACACCCTGCCCAAATAATACATCTTGCCTTTGTGATTATAGGACCACTTCGCCCCGGTCTTCTTGCACATTACCGGGCCTTACGAACAGGAATAGTCGATATCGGTAAAAACCATTTACAGTGTCGCTGGTTTGCAGAGGTTCTTATCGCTGACAGCCGCACGTCCGCAAATTCTGCAATAGAATTTGGCGCCCTTCACCAAAGCCCTGAACTCTTTGGGATTACTGAGCTGAAATCCGAGATTGTTCAGATAACACAAATGCTTATTGTGTCCCGTATGAGGAAGTTTTGTCTTTGCCATTGTTAAGGTCTCCAGAATATAGTTTTCTGCACACTAAGAATGCTGTTCTTTCGGTTTCTTCTTTTTAAATATCCCCGCGGCAAGCACCACAAAGAGCACAATCGCCGAGGCATATCTGACAACAGGCGGGAGCATCCAGCCGTGATGCATCGCGTGCTCCAAATTTACGCTGCCGCTTATCAAATCGAGCAACATCCCCGCTGCGAGCGCACAACCCGCCACCGTGGCAAGGTAAGTTGTCGCAGTTACCCTGCCCATCACCTTCCATATTGTTATAAAAGACGCAGCATTGGTTGCAGGCCCGGTCATCAGAAATACCAGCGCAGCACCAGGCGTTACGCCCTTCATCATCAATGCCGCGGCAATCGGCACCGAGGCGGTCGCACAAACATAAACGGGTATCCCCACGAGCGCCATTACCGCCATTTGCAGTATTCCTGGTTTTAGCTTTGCGGCGAAATAGCCGTCGGGCACGATGGCGGATATTACCGCTGCGACAACCAGCCCAAGCAGCAGCTCCCTGCCGATGTCGCCAGGCAAGGTCACAAAACCATATTTCATCGCACGAATGATTCTGCTGTTTTTATGCTCATCGCGGCAGCACTCGTCCGTGCAGTGCGGCGTCTGCGGCACGCCACTATTTGACCTGCGGTCGAATATATTCACAAGCACCCCACCGACTATGCCGGTAACAAACGCGGCAATCGGGCGAAATATCGCAAAGACCGGGCCGAGCAAGCTGTAAGTGACAAAGATGCTGTCAATGCCGGTCTGCGGGGTCGATAGCAAAAACGAAACGGCTGCCCCCCTGCCAGCGCCGTGCTTGTGAAGTGACATAGTCACGGGAATAACGCTGCAAGAGCACAAAGGAAGCGGCACTCCGAAAAGCGACGCCTTTATCACGGGCCATATTCCGTTGCCGCCCAGGTGTTTTTCAACCAGCCGCTGCGACACAAGCACCGATAGTGCGCCCGCCATAAAGAATCCGAACAGCAGATACGGTGACATCTCCGTCGCCGTCTGCCAGAAATCAATCGCCGCCTGTTTGACAAAATCATTCATAGCACACCCCCTTGTCTTTGGTCAGCAACCGTTTCAACTGCGCTGACGTTGCCGTGCAAATCAACCGTAACATCGTCAAAGTCAATCTGCCGTCCGCTGCGGTTTATTGCCTCACGCGCGATACAGGTCAGGCCGCGACAGCACGGCACTTCCATATGAATCACCGTCAGGCCGTTCAACTTATTTGCCTTCAATATCGCAGTGAGCTTCTCAATAAAAAAATCCTTATCGTCCAGCTTGGGACATCCAACGGCAATACTGCGGCCTTTGAGAAACCGATTGTGAAAATCACCCATCGCAAACGGCACACAGTCGGCAACTAAAAGCAGAACCGCATCGGCAAAATACGGCGCCTGCGGCGAAACAAGCGCAAGCTGTACAGGCCATTGCCCCAGTTGCGAAGATATGTTACCTGCAATACCATCCGGTGCGGAGCTGCGTTTCCCCAAATCTCTTGCCACCATTGCCGGGCAGACAAAAGCCGGGGCACTCATTGCTTCCTTTTCCTTGGCCAGATGCGCCTTTGTAGCCGCCTCATCAAATTCAGCCGCCTGACGCTGTTCAATCGTTATGGCATTTTGCGGACAGGTGCCTATGCAGGCGCCGAGACCGTCGCAATAAATCTCGCTGATTAGCTTTGCCTTGCCGTTGATTATCTTGATGGCCCCTTCCGCGCAGGCATTGGCGCAGAGGCCGCAGCCGTTGCACTTGGCCTGGTCAATCTTAATTATGTTCCGCATCGCCATTTTGAAGTTCTCCTACTTTAGTATTTCAGCCAGGTCGGCATCAGGAGTGGTAATCGGCTTGATGCCGAAATTATCAGACAGAACCTTCAGCGCGCCTGGCCTGACAAAAGCCGGCAGAGCAGGCCCGAGGCGAATATCCTTTATCCCCAGATAAAGCAACGTAAGCAGAACCGCGACCGCCTTTTGCTCGAACCACGACAAGACATACGAAACCGGCAGGTCATTGACGCCGCAGCCGAACGCATTCGCCAGGGCAAGAGCGATTTGAACCGCTGAATAGGCGTCGTTGCACTGTCCGCAGTCCAACAGGCGCGGTATTCCGTCAATATCGCCAAAGTCGAACTTATTGAACCGATATTTGCCGCACGCAAGCGTTAGTATGATACAGTCCTTAGGCACTTTTTGAGCGAACTCGGTATAGTAGTTTCTGCCCGGCTTTGCTCCATCGCAGCCGCCGATAAGGAAGAAGTGCCTGAGTTTTTGCTCCTTGACCAGCCGAACGACCTTCTCGGCGACGCCCAGAACTGCATTTCGCGCAAAGCCAATCGTTATGAATTTTTCCGGCTCATCCGCCGTGAAACCCTTCGCCGCCAGAGCTGCATTTATCACAGGCGTAAAATCCCGGTCGGATATATGAACCACATCAGGCCAACCAACCAGGCCTGACGTAAAAAGGCGGTTTTTATAACTATCCTTCGGCTTTTGCAGACAGTTTGTCGTCATCAGTATCGCGCCGGGAAAGACATCAAACTCATTTCGCTGCTCCTGCCAGGCCCCGCCGTAGTTGCCGACAAGGTGTCTGTATTTTTTCAGCCCCGGATACGCATTGGCCGGCAGCATCTCGCCGTGCGTATAAACATTTATCCCTTTGCCTTCTGTTTGCCTGAGCAATTCCTCAAGGTCTTTCAAATCGTGTCCCGATACGACAATGCATTTACCCCTAACAGGCGTAATCCGCACCTTGTTCGGCTCCGGATGCCCGTAGGCGCCCGTGTTTGCCGCATCCAAAAGTTTCATCGCCTTTAAGTTAAACGCACCGCACTCGAGCGCAGTTGCCAGCAGCTCATCCTTATCGGTAGGTCTGTCGGTCAGCCGACAGAGTGTCTTATGAATAAATGCGTAAATTGCATCGTCTTGCTTACCAAGAATCTGTGCGTGGTCTGTATAAGCCGCTGCACCTTTCAAACCATAGACGATAAGCTCCTGCAGACCGGCAATTTCATCGCCAACGTCGTCAATACGCCTGCGAATCGACACCTCTTCGCCTTTATGGACCAGCTCGCCGGGATTTTCCAATTCCGTCCACCACTGAACGACACAATCGAATCGCTGCGGCTTTTTGCCCATTTTCCTGCAGGCCGACTCATACAATTCCGCCGCCTTTTCCTTCATTTGTGCAGCTTTTTTAAGCAAATCTGTAAACCGCGCCGCATCGAAATTCACATTTGTCAGGGTGCTGAACAACGCCTTAACAATGAACACATCAAGTTCGTTGTCGGCTCCGCCTAATTCCCTTGCCCTGTGCGCATAACGTGAAATATCCTTGAGCGCATAAATCAAAAGGTCCTGCAATGCAGACGTTTGCGGGTCTTTGCCGCAAGTACCAAATGTCGTGCATCCTGCTCCTTTTACCGTCTGTTCATACTGATAGCAAAACATATTCATACTTTACGCCTCCACATAAACCTTCGTTGCAATTTCCTTTCCTTTTGCCGTTCTAAATATCCTGCCAATAAAGCTTTTCAGCTTCTCCTTGTTCATTTTGCCGCACTCATCCGGGATATTCACCACCCAGTCCGCATCCCAAACCACCTTAAACTCGGTCGTATCAATGTCCCTTGCGGTGTGATGATTGGCGATAATCCTGCAAATATGCTCGATTGTTTCATCCGGCAAGTTGTACCGCTCAAGAATCTCTTTTGCAATCGGTGGTCCTTCAATTTCCTGGTATTTGCCCGCTGTCGAACCGTATTTTCGTTCGGCCTGGTGAATTCCGATGTCGTGCAGTATTGCAGCCGCCCTGACCACCAGGGCATCGCCGCCTTGCGCCTCTTGAATCTGCTCAGCATAATCAAGCACAGCAAGCGAGTGGGCAATACGCTTCTGGTCTCCTGCAAAAACCTTCTTCATCTCGTCTATTAATTTATCCCTCATAATCCTGAGATTTCTCACGATGGAGACGCCCAGGCACTGCTCAGCATATTTACACCACTCTGCGCAGCCTAAATCTATCTTGGGATTAACTACCATTTGCCCGCATTTACGACATTTCAGTTTCGGCTCATCCTTAAAGAACTCTATCTGTCGGCCGCAGCCGGGGCACTTAATCTCAAATATATCCTCCAGCTTCCAAAACCTCTGGTCTTGTCCCGGGCATTTCATCATATTTATCAACCTCGCGTCTTATGCTCGAATCATTGTAAGCAGCATCTTAAACCTCTCATCCGCGGCAACGGCGTGGGGGACATTGGCCGGCATTATGATAATCTGCCCGGCTGAGACATTCACGTCTTTGTCACCTATGGTAAGCCGACCGCGGCCATCCACGACCTGCACAACCGCGTCGTAAGGGGCGGTGTGCTCACTTAGCTTTTGCCCCTTGTCAAAAGCAAATATCGTGATTGTCCCCACGGATTTATCGATTATCGTTTTGCTGACTATCGAATCCTCGGCGTAATCGGTCAAACCGGACAGGTTCTGCGGTTTGCCTACGCACGCACCAAGCACACTTGCATTTTTGCAATTATCACTCATTTCTTTCTCCTGCCTTTATTCACAATCTTGTCCAGTGTTATCTTTTGAAGATATCCATTCATAAACTTCTGCAGTCCGGCAAGCTGTGGGTTTACGGCACAACCTTTCCGAAGGTGGCAACCATTTTTTCCCAGCAGGCATCTGTTGAGGACGACCGGCCCCTGAATCGCTTGGATTACCTCAAGCATACTTATCTGTACCGGCGGTTTTTTGAGCACAAAACCGCCCTCAGGCCCCAGTATGCTTTCGACCAGCCCCGCCTTGTGAAGCCGCTGCATCAGCTTGCAGGCAAGCTGATAGGGAATATCTTCGCTGTCGGCCAGGTCCTTTGTGGAGACCGGGGCTGCATTACGGCGGCCTGCAACTTTCACAATCGCCCGCAACGCATAATCCGTATTTCTTCGTAAAACGTCCATCTGCGAACCTAAAACAACCATCAACTTACTATAGGACTAATATAGTCCTATTTCCTTTATACGTCAACAAAGAAAACCTGTTTGCCGAAAAATATTTTTCTCTAATCGGATATGACGATATTGCCGTCAGCCCCTGAAATGCGAATCTCTTTTGCCAGTTGCTTTAACGAGGCAAAACGAAACTCGGGGCCGCCGCGGACTAAAACATTCCTGTCCTCCGCCACAATGTCAACATTCTGTTGCGGCTGTCTTCGGCGTATTATGTTGGCCAGGACGAATGCCTTTTCAAGCCCGTCGCCGGTCCTGTAATTGGCCACTTCATCGGGCTGGGCAAGGCGTTTCTCGTCATATATGGAATTGTCGCCCATGCCCTTCAGCCAGGCGTAAACATCGTCAATCGACATCGTCTTTGTCATCTCAATCGAGACGGGGCTTCGCTCGACAGCCGCCTTGACAAAGGGCCGCCAGTCACACGTCTCCATATCACGGAACGCATAAAAAGCAAGGTCCGCAACAGTACTTTTTGCCCGAAGTCGGCGCAGGTATTCGATAATCTGCTCACGGCTTTGTCCTGCATTTATCTGAATCGGCTCGGTCGGCACATAATTTTTTCCCGTTGCCGGAAGCTTGGCCTTGATATGCACAAAGTCCGCAAGTCCATCCACAAACTGTTTCGCATCAGGCACAACCGGCTCAAGAAACTTTATCATAGCGGCTTTGCCTTCGGCGGTCCCGACATCAACTTTTCGCTCTTTAAGGAACTTATCCAGCTCGTCACAGCGTACCCTGCCGGGTATCGGATATGAGACGAAGTCCTCATCTGAAACCTCCTCGAGCAATTTATCGTGGGTCGCATCGGCCACGCGGAAATTGCTGCCGTGCTCATAATGAAACAATACTTCCGCAGGCATAAACACGGGCTGGCCGTGACAATCCCGACAAACCTGGAAATACTCCTGGTACTTGCGGTTGCATCGCAGGAAATTTCCGAACATAAGCAGCGTAAGGTCCGCCGACAGATACGAATTAAGCCGTTCTGCAAATCGCTGATACGCCTTTGCATTTATTGTCGCATCCTCATACAAACAGTGCACGAAGCCGGTGCTGTGCGAGACAATGGTGACATTCTCATTGCGAAGGGCCCTTTGCGCCTTGCTGGAAATGGCAGTGCCGTTAAACCACATCGCCTTTGTCACAAGCCGACGATTATTTGTTAAAACGCCATCCTGTATGTCGATAAAATTCTGCGAATGGAGGGGCGTCACTACTGTGTAAATATCTTCAAGGGGTATGCCGCAGACGATAAATGCCGCCGCCGCATACAAAGCCGACAGCGAAACGCACTCGCCTGCCCGCCTGGTATAACCCGGCTTATCAGGAAACGCATCCATCGCCTCGACCGTCTCCGTTTTCCAGTACGGAATGACGTCGCTGTCGTACTTGTCCAGGCCAAAATGCCTGCGAATATCCACATCGAAGTAATACTTGTCCCCTTCGTATCCAAACAGGGCGTTGCTGTCGGCAATCTGTGCCGGTGAGATAAACTTCTCAAACCGCTTCATTTCTCTGGCCTTGTCGGTCAATCCCCACGTCTCAAGGTCGAGATTGAAATCATACTCATCCATTATGTATTGGCGCAGCCGAAGGAGCTTTTTGAAACTGTTTTTGCCCTCGAGCTTTTTAAAGCAATCAAGCTCTCGCCATCGCCAGATAATGGGACTCATTATATTTGCGAGGAGCAAACCATAAACAAGCTCCGGAAATACAAAGACCTCCATATCCGAAAGCGTTACTGCGCAACTGTATTTTTCAAGGTCTGCTTCTCTTATCGCCGCCATTTTTTGCGTCTCAAACAATACTCAAACAGCTCACACTGCTTACATTCGGGCCGGTACCTGCCGGTGCAGTCCTCGACAATTCCAATGCGGCTCAAAGCAAAATCATATTTGACGGGGTCGGCCGGCTCAATTTCTGCGAAACCCCGCGTAATATCTACAGCCGTCTTCAGTGAAACCACCCTGTGGTTATGAAAGCCGAGAATCCTGCACAGCCGGCCTATATGTACATCAACAGGCACAATGAGTTTGCTCTTGTCAATCGACCGCCACAATCCGGCGTCCACATCATCCTTTCGCACCATCCATCGCAGGAACAGATTCAGCCGCTTGCACGCGCTTCCCGCTGCGGGCCTTGGCAGCAGGAAAGCCATCCCCTTCGACGCCCGTCCCCGTATATTCAAAAGCGAATCGCAAAACCTCGACAACGCATTTAAGACATTCTCATCGGCAGGGTCGTAACCCCGTGCAAAATATTTCTCAATGCTCCCAAATTTCGTCAGGACATTGCGTAAAAGTCCCAGCAAATCAGAAATATCATCACTTGTCGTAAATCGGTGCTTAAAGCCCTTTAACTTTGTTTGTTTTCGTCCATCGAACGTACGAACAAAATCGAAGGGACTGTCGCCCATCCGCCCAAACAAGTCCGTCAGGTCTTTCTCAATCTGCTCGACCCTGCCGTAGGCAAGGCAGGACGACAGAAAAGCGGCAATTTCCATATCCGCCGGCCCGTTGTAGCGATACACGAACTGAAGCGGGTCGGGCTTGATAAGTCCACGTCTGTTATATTTTGCGTACAGCCGCCCAAGCACGTTCTTCAGCTCCGATTGACCCGGCCGCGTCATCCGGTTTTGCTCTGTTGCCAAAACCATTCCGTATTATCCTTATTTGAACTCGTCTATTAGGCCGCGCAACCGCCCGGTATCCAGCTCCCTCTGCCATAAAGGCCGATTGTCTCGCTCATAAAGCTCGATGTTCTGCTCAAACGTCTTTTTGTCTGGATTGACATAGAAAACGCCCAGCGGCATTCTATCCTTTTCTATTGCTCTGTTGAACGCCTCGCCTCGATTATGCGGGTCGTGCGAATCCTCAAGATAATACGTATGCTCCTTGAACCACTGATACGTGTTAATTTTATTAAACGTTACGCACGGCTGGAGGATGTCCACAAGAGAATACCCTTTGTGCAGAATCGCCTTTTTTATCATTTCTTTCGTTTGCTCGGCGTCCCCGATGAAGGCCCTTGCAACAAAACCTGCATCCAGAGCAATCGCAACCGCCAGCGGATTGAACGGCTCAAGAAAGACCCCCGCAACCTGCACGGGCGTTTTGAAGCCGAGCTGGCTGGTCGGCGATGCCTGTCCCTTCGTCAGGCCATAAACCATATTGTTGTGCACGATGTTGGTTATGTCCGGGTTTCGTCGAATCGTATGAATGAAATGGTTGCCGCCCTCGCCGTACATATCCCCGTCGCCGCTTTGCGCGATAACCGTTAAAGAGGGATTTGAGGCCTTTATCGCAACCGCGGGCGGCAGGGCACGGCCGTGAAGACCGTTGAAGAAATTGGTCTTGAAATAGTGTGGGACCTTCGCTGCCTGACCGATGCCTGAGACAACAACCAGCATCTCCGGCCCGATGTCAAGCTCGGCCAGCGCCTTCTTGACCGCTCTAAGAATCCCGTAGTCGCCGCACCCCGGACACCACGCGATATCAATGTCGCCCATTTCAAAAACTTTAGCGTCCATAGTCAAACCAGCACCTTTTTCAGCTTCTCCACTACTTCCTCAACGGTAAAACTCAGCCCGCTGTATTTGAGAATCTTCTCATCCGCGTCAATGCCCGTATGCAGTTTAATCAGTTTTGCGAACTGGCCGGTGGCGTTACTTTCGAGGGCAACTACTTTTTTGGCTTTGCCCAGATACTCCGCAGTCCGAGGATGCAGCGGATAAACCTGCTTATAATGCAGAAGCGCCGTATCGTTCCTCCCAAGCACACTCAGCGCCTCCCTTACAATGTGAAGGGTCGAGCCCCAGCAAACGACTAAATTCCTGTAATTTCCGTCAGGCCAAAGCTCAGGCGGCACTATTTCGCTATTGAGCAGCTCGAGCTTTGCGAGTCGTTTCTCGACCATTTTTGTCCGCAAATCAAGGTCCTCGGTGATGTGCCCTTCCGCATCGTGCTCGTCGCTGTCAACGCACACAAGCCCCGCACCATAGCCGGGAATCCCTCGCGGCGAGACACCCGTTGTCGTCAGTTCATACCTCTTATAATTTTTGTCCGTCCTGACTACGTACTTCTCAACGTTTGCCTTCGACAAATCAAACGATTCGGTGTTGTAATACGAGTCGATATAATACTGGTCGGTCAGGACAAACACGGGGACCTGGTATTTGTCCGCAAGATTGAACGCCTTGGCGGTCAGATGGAACCCTTCGTCAAGCGTCCCCGGCGCAAATATCGCTCGCGGGAACTCACCGTGGCCGGCGTAGAGCGCCAGCTCAATATCCCCCTGCTCTGTTCGAGTAGGCAGACCCGTTGCAGGCCCGGGCCTTTGTGCAAGGTGTATTACAATCGGCAACTCAAGCATTCCCGCCAGGCTAAGTCCTTCAACCATAAGTGCAAAGCCGCCGCCGGACGTGCTCACCATTGCTCTTGCCCCGGCGTACCACGCGCCAATCGCCATATTTATCGCTGCGATTTCGTCCTCCGCCTGCTCGGCGAGCAGGCCAAAATCCCGACCGTGTTTTGCAAGAAAGACCAGGACCGGGGTCGAGGGGGACATCGGATACGCCGAAATGAAATTACACCCCCCTGCCATTGCGCCAAGCCCAACCGCCTCAGCGCCGCTCATAAGAATCTGTTCACCGACCATCGGGTTCGGCTGGATAACAACTCTTAAACCAACGGATTTTGCCAGGCCTGCACCAAGCTCAAAGCCCGCCCCGGCTGCCTCGATGTTTTTTTTAACCACGTCCGAGGCCTTGCCCGCAAAATGCCGCCTTACGTAATCGCTGACGCGGTCGAGACCAATTCCTAACAACGCGGCTATTGTCCCGACTGCGACAATATTGGAATAAATTCTGTTTCCAATTTGATTGGCTATATTGGTAAAAGGCGCCTCAAAGAACCGAAAGGGCCTGCTTTGCTCGCCAACCAATTCCTTTTCGCCCAATACAACGGTGTCTTTTGAAATCCTCCGAGCCACGTGCTCTACTGCGCCTTTGTTAAGCGGTACAAGGATATCAATCCTGTCAACCATTGCCGATACAGGTTTCGACCCCACGCGTATCTCGGTCGAATTCATCCCGCCCCGGACACGTGACATATACTCTTTTGTGGCAAAAACGTTGTACCCGGACAGTTTTAATATCCGCGTGAGCAAACTCTCCACGGTCTGTATCCCCATCCCCGCTTGCCCGCACAAGACAATCGATATATCGTTGTGCTCATCCAATGAGGCGCTCTTGCTCATACTGCTCCCATTTTTAGACAAAGTGCTCGTATTTCAATATCACTTTCCCAGGTAGGCCGTCTGAAAATCCGTCAACAATCCACGAAGTTTTTCCACATTAGCGAGGTCGGTCGTCTGCTTGGCCTTCATACTATAAATGAGCATTTCGTGCAGCAAAGTAAGCTGTTTGACATACTTTTCATACGCAGGGGCATCACTTTTATCCGCCGGCTTTATCCGCTGTGCCATAAAATAGTACGACACTATCTCGGCCGTATCGTCCGCGTGCTTGTCCTTCACGTCAATCCAGCGGACAATCTGGTTCATATTCGGTTTTTGCTGTGCTGAAAGCTCCTCAATCTGCTTCATTGCTTTTTCAATCGTCGTCGTATTTTCCGCAATCATCGCCAGGCGGGCCGGGTCGTCATATATCCCGCACGGTATCTGGCAATGCGAATACACAATCGACGCCAGAACCACCGTCAACACGGCAATCGCCGGCAACAATAATTTTTTACCGATTCTGTTTTTCATTGTTTGTCTCCTTTCCGAAAAAGGTTTCTCAATACTCATCCAAATGATTGAATTCCGCGTTCTCCAGCCAGGCCGCAGGCCGAGACACAAAATCCATAAGGTTCTCAAGCAAAAAATAATGCTTGTTTTCTTCTTCTGCAAGACAGTTGAAAATTTCTTTCTGCCGCTCGTCTTTCACCTGACCGGCCTTTTGAAGATAAAAGGTGCGGCTGTCCTTCTCAATATCCATCGCCTTGCGATAAAACTGTCCCTCGCCGGGGCTTGCGCGAAACCTTTGCTGGCCCTGCTTCATTTTCTCAAAAATTGTTTTCGCATCCGTCAGGACCGTCGTTTCGCTGACGTCTGCCGGCACGCCGCTCTTCATTTTCAGCACGACCTCGTAATGTTTCAACTCTTCATCCGCAAGGGTATTCAGGATTGTTTTAACCCCTTTGTTGTCGGTTTTTACGGCGATCATGCGGTAGTACTCTTCGGAGAGCTTTTCTTTTTCCATCGCAAATTCAAATATATCCATAACTGGTTCCTCGCAAATGTTGCCGTTACTTGTCGAACAAGCTTCTCCACCTGCGTCCGTCCTGTTCGATGAGTGTATCGGCCTGTGTAAAACTTTCACAACCTGCAGGATACTCAAAGGATTTCTCCGTTCGCTTCTGCCACGCATCGAGGACCGGCGTAACGAGATTCCAGGAGACCTCCGCGTCATCCTGCCTGGTAAAGAGCGTCTGGTCACCCGTCATACAATCCAGGAGCAGCCGCTGATACGCCTCGGGCGCTTCGCCTCCGAACACGTCTCTATAACCGAACCGCATTCGCAGTGTCCCCATACAGGCCTTCGAGCCGGGACGCTTGGCCTGAAAACTAAGCGATATCGCTTCTTCGGGCTGAATTTGAAATACAAGCACGTTCGCCGGCAAATCGCCCAGCCCTGCCGAGACGAACACTGAATGCGGCACTTTCTTAAAAGCTATTGCTATCTCGGTATCTTTCCTCGCCAGGCGTTTTCCCGTCCGCACATAGAACGGCACACCCTGCCAGCGCCAGTTGTCCACAAACACCTTTGCCGCCGCGTATGTCTCCGTCGTCGAATTCGGGTCAACCTCCGATTCACGCCGATAATCCACGACGCTCTTACCCTCTATCGCTCCCGCGGAATATTGGCCCCTGACAATGTCTGTCTCTATGCTCCGCCGGTCAAAAGGCCGAATCGACCGCAATAGTTTCACCTTCTCATCACGAATGTGGTCGGGCTGAAAAGACGCGGGCGGCTCCATCGCAACAAACGCAAGCATCCCGAGAATATGGCTTTGGAACATATCTCGCAGGGCGCCTGCCTTGTCGTAATAACCGCCGCGATGCTCAACGCCGAGGGACTCTGCTATCGTAATCTGAATATGGTCTATAAAATTGCGATTCCAAACCGGCTCAAATATGGCATTTGCGAACCGAAACATCAGGATATTCTGGACCGTCTCTTTGCCGAGGTAATGGTCGATGCGGTAAATCTGGGATTCGGAAAAGTGTTTTTGTATTGTCGAGTTCAGCTCGAGGGCGCTGGCCAAATCGTGCCCGAATGGTTTTTCCACCACTAATCGTTTGCGAGTGCACTCGGGTTGTCCGATGCACGACAAGCCCGCAGCACCAAGCCCCTGAACAATAGTCCCATACACGTTAGCCGGCACCGCAAGGTAAAAGATGCGCCTGCCGTCAATTCGATATTTTTTATCCAGCTCATCCAGGCGGCTGGCGATATTTTTATAAAGCCCTTCGTCGCTGTAATCGCCGCTGATATAATAGAGATTTTCAACAAACGCTTTCAATTCTTTTTCTTCTGTGTTTTTGCGACCTTCTTTTATTGCCTCAATCGCGATATTTCTGAACTGCTCATCCGAGAAAACCTTTCTGCCGCAGCCAACAAGGTAAAATCCGCTGACAAGCCCCCGCCTTAAAAGCTCGAAAACGCTGCCCAGGAGCTTTCTTCGCACAAGGTCGCCCGATGCGCCGAAAACCACCAGGCCGCAAGGCGGCGCAACCGGCTCGGCACAAACCGTATTCGTGCTTATCGCCGACGGCCTGATGTCCTCCATATAAGTCACCTCATCGTCCCTCTGCGCGCGCAGGTGCGCAGGAACAGGGCAGGGGCAGTCAATCATCTATCGGCTCAAACTCGTCCTTGCCAGCCCCGCACTCAGGACAAACCCAGTCGCCCGGCAAATCCTCAAAGAGCGTCCCCACGTCCACGCCGTTGTCAGGGTCGCCTAACGCCGGGTCGTAGATATACCCGCACATAATACATTTGTATTTCTTCATCATCTTTGCCCCTTCACTGCGCTTTGGCTTCACTGCTACATAAGTCGCCGCCGATTTTGGCGTCCTGCCGCCCTTGACGTCACGATAATAAGCGTATGTCATCGGAAACGCCTTTTCATCGAGCGTCTCGCACGCAACTATCCTGCCGATAAACAGCGTATGCGTCTCTACATCGATACTCTGCGTAACCTGCGCCTCGAGAAAAGCCACGGTGTTATCGAGCACAATCGGCGCGCCAAGCCGGCCCATTTTATACCGCACGCCCTGAAACTTGTCGATGTCCCTGCCGGACCTGAATCCAAACTTGCCGATAAACGGCATCGGCGTCTGCTCAGAAAGAACCGACACTGAAAAAAACCTGCCGGCGCTGATATACTCGTGCGTCAGGCATTCTCTGTTAACGCTCACCGCCACGATAGGCGGCTCAGGCGTTAGTTGAAACACCGTATTGACAATACAGCCGTTGTTTTTGCCGTCCTTGCTCGAGCTGAGGATGCACATCCCGTAACTAAGCTTAAACAGCGTCTCTAAATCCAGCATTCATCGCTCCCTGCCTGAGGCCGCCGAGCTAATCCAGTTCCGCCAGCTTCAACTTCAATATCGCAAGATGTCCCATCTCTTCTTTGATTATCGTCTCGACCCTGTCCCTGGCTAATCCAGATGGCACAAGCTCTTTTAGGCCGGTGTAAAACACAACCGAATTCATCTCCGCGCCGACCGCCGTTTCGAGAACCTCCTTTATCGTCTCCTTTCCGGTAAGCTTCAGCAAGACGCTTTTCTTACCCTCCGCCCCGTGGCTGTCCGCCATTGACTGCAAATACAGCATTCCCTCATTGTCCGGGTCAAAAACGACCTGCTCTTTTTCCTGGTCTTTGAGCTCCTTTCGCATCTGCTGGAACGTCTTTAAGTGTCCATCTTCCATCGCAGCCAAATCGAGCAGCATCTTTTTTGTCTTGCCGTCTGCTGTGATTTTAGCCGCGTCCCGATAAAACCCGGCGCCGTTTCTCTCGATTTCTTCGGCCATTTCAAAAATCTCATCCGCGTTGAACGTAACAGCCATTATGCACCTCCCTGGGCCGCTGCCGCAGCAGGCGGCGTAAATACCCGCATTGCCAATTCCTTATCCAGCATATACAGGGCTTCGGCGCTATCTTTAATCAGCCGGAGCTTGCCCGCAATATCGCTGGAGTTTTTCTCTTCTTCGACCTGTTCGGTGACAAACCACTGAAGAAAGGTGTTCGCCGCGTGGTCTTTTTCCTTAATTGCCAAATCGACAAGATTGTTAATCAGCCCCGTCACCTTCTGCTCGTGCTTGTAGGCCGCTTCAAAGACCGCAAGTGGCGACTTGAAATCCACCGGCGGCTTCGCTATTGCCTCTAATACCACACGCCCGGCGCGACTATTCACAAAATCATACATCTTCATTGCGTGAACAATCTCTTCCTGCGTCTGTACCCGCATCCAGTTTGCAAAACCCGGCAGATTGAGCGACCGAAAGTACGCCTCCATCGCCAGGTACAGATACGCCGAGTAAAGCTCGGCATTTATCTGCGAGTTCAGGGCATCCTGCATTTTCCTGCCAATCATACTTTGCCCTCCCACAGCCCATGAAGGTTACAGTGCTCTCTGGCGGTAACAATCTTTGCTGTTACACTGAACGTGGCTTCGGGGGCATCGCCGGGCTTGAGGAACTGCCGATACGCCTTGCCGTCCGCCAGCAATTCAATCCACTCAATGTAGTGCTTTTCTTCCATCGGATGCGGAATACTTCCGACCTTTACCCTGTACCCGCCGGCGATTTTCTCAATCACGGGCACGTGTTTCTCTTTCGCCGCATCGACAGTGTTGGCCGTAAGCTTGACCATCGGCTGGCCGCAACAGACAAGCTCGCCGTCGCCGCCGCGCAGCACCTCAACCAGGTTGCCGCAAATCTTACATTCGTATATTTCGAGTTTTTCAGCCATAATTCAACCCTTTCCCATATAGTCGATTCTTGTTCTCTGATTCCGCTTCTATTTCGATATTCCAAGTCCCTTATGTTTAGCCAGAATTGCATCCGCCAGTTTATCCAGCGCCTCAAAATCTGCATCTCGCGGACAACCCTTCGCCACAACCGGGGCAAGCACTTCCACCTTTAGATTCGGGATTAATCCCGCTATCTGCTCGACCATTTTGCCGCCCCAGCCGAACGAGCCGATAATCGAGGCAAACTTCGCTTTAGGCCGAAGCGCATTAGCGAGAATCGCAGCGTACGCAGCCGCGGGATGCGGCCCGGTAAGAACCGTTGGAGACCCAATCACTATTGTCGCCGTATCAACAAGCGCCATAGCCAGCTTGCCGATGTCGGTCGCGGCCAGGTTGAACTGCCTGACGGCAATGCCTCGCTCAACCAGGGCATCGACAAAATGCTCAACCATTTTTCTTGTGCTGTCGTGCATCGAGACGTATGCAAGCACGACCTCATTTTTCACCGCGTCGCTGACCCATTCCCTGTACGCATCAATAATGAACGCTGGCTTTTGATAGACAGGCCCGTGACTCGGCGCAATCATATCTATCTGTAACTTTTTTATCTTTTCCAGGTTGTTCCTTATGGCCGCCCTAAACGGCATCATTATCTCCGCGTAATAACGCTTTGCCGATTCATAGACCCGCGGCTCATCGTCAACGAACAAACTGCTTGTCGCCAAATGCGACCCAAAGAAGTCGCAGGGGAAAAGTATCCTGTCCTCCTGCAGGTATGTCGCAAAGGTCTCAGGCCAGTGCACCCAGGGGATATTTACGAACTGAAGCGTTTTATCGCCCAGCGAAAGCGTCTGCCAGTCCTCAATAGTTTCGAACCGTTCCTCCTCAATGTGCAGCAGGTCAATCAGCATCGCCTTACATTTCGCATTGGTAACAACCTTCGCATCCGGATACAAAAGCAGCACGTCCGGAATTGAACCCGAATGGTCCTGCTCGGCGTGATGCGAGACAACATAGTCGATTTTCTCTACACCGGCCTTGAGCAGATTGTCTATCAGAACCGTCGTTTTTGTCGGGTCAACCGTATCCAGCAGCGCCGTCTTTTCGCTCCCCTTTATCAGATAGGCATTGTAGCTTGTCCCGTCAGGCAGCGGTATAAGCTCATCAAACAAGCGCCTGTCCCAGTCAATTGCTCCCACACTGTACAATCCCGGCTTAATCTCATTCATTGTTTCATTGCTCCTCGCAAAATCACTCACTGCTGGTTCACATAGACATAATGATACGCGTATGCAAACACACCCGCAGACCAGCCCATAAACTCGCTGCAGGGGTACTCTGCGTCATAGATTATTCCGTCAACGACATTATACTTTTCGTAAATTTTTCCGCTTTTACGTTCGACGGTCTTCCCGTCCTTAGTTAACGATGCGGGGGTTGGCTCAAAGTAGTTTTTCGTAACCAAATCCAGATACTTGGACGCAACGCGTCTCGCCTCTTGTTTGTACCCATAGCGGTCAAGCCCTGCAATTACAATATAATGCAGCGGCGCCCAGCCGGCGGGCCAATCCCATTGATACCTGAACTTCTGCTGCGTCTTCTCGCAGACCGTCACTCCCCAGTCGCATTCAAACAGCCGCAGATTTTCCACCGTCCGCTTTGCCTGCTCTTTGCTCGCAAGGCCGGCCCAGAGCGGCGAAAACGCCGTCACCGCAGCAACCTTGCTTGTCCTGCCGTTAACACAATCATAATCCATAAAAAGCCCGCGTTTCTCATCCCAGCAGTGCTTGTTTATGAGCGACTTTCGCTTTTCCGCCCGTAAATTCCAGCTCGGCTCGCCGCCAAGACCAAGCTCAGTTACAATCCACGCAAAATTCATCTCATACATATATAAATTGCAGTTTAAATCCAGCGCGGCAAAATCGGGACATCTGCCCTCGAACCTCGGCGTAAAGTCCATACCGCTCTCGGCCTCAGCCAGGTAAGGCGTTGCATCCTTTATCCTCTGCTGCCTATTTGCATTGGCAGGATAGCCGAACCTCGGCACAAGCACATCTTTATAGAATGTCGCCACATCGTTATTTCCGGCATGATGAAAATACCGGTTCAGCCCCCCAATAGTCGTCGTGTGTCGCTCTATTGTATTGTTGCTGTCGTCTATCCAGAAATAATACTCTTTCTTGAGCGTATCGTATGCCTTTTTCAGCCACTCCTTGTCCTTCGGCTCGGTATGCTCATAGACCTCGCGCACCATCATTGACAGATATGGCGGCTGCGACCGATTCATCCCCCACTTGGCGTTTGCGTTCGGCACGAATCCGTACTTTTCCACCTCAAACAGCAAACAATCAACATTGTTCTTTGCAATCCCGCCCTTGCCCTGGTGCAAAAGCAGTCCCGCGTTGGTAAAATACGTATCCCAGTAAAACAGCAGGCCCCACACCCCGGTATGCGGCTCAGGCAATTCCTTCGATTCCACAACCGTCGAATCCCAGTTGTCCTGGATGTATTGGTCAACCATAGACCAGCCCTGTGGCAACCTGGGCTTATACTCCTGGGCCGCACACACTCCTGCTGTCGATACTGCTGCCGCAATACACGCTACAGATATGACCGCCTTATTCATATCAACATCCTTGCAAAACTCGTTCTCCTTTACAACGCCTTAACTGCTTTCATCGCCGCGTCATAATCCGGCTCTTTCGTCAGCTCGGGCACTATTTGCATATACCTGATGGTCCCCTGTTTATCAACCACAAACACCGCTCGCGCCAACAGCCGAAGCTCTTTTATCAAGACCCCAAAAGCCAACCCGAACGACGCATCTCGATGGTCCGAAAGCGTCTGCACGTTTTTTACCCCCGCCGAGCCGCACCATCGCTTTTGAGCAAAAGGTAAATCCATACTGATTGTCAGCACGACGACATTGCCGCCGAGCTTGCCCGCCTCCTCATTGAACCTGCGGGTCTGAATATCGCAAACAGGCGTATCAAGAGACGGCACAGAGCTGATAATGCACACCTTGCCGGCAAACGATGAGAACTTCACAGCGGACAAATCATTCGCAACCACCTCAAAATCCGGCGCCTTCTTTCCCACTTTGACCTCATTACCCATCAGCGTAAGGGGATTACCCTTCATCGTTATTACGCCTTTTCGTTCAACCATATCGGTCTCCTTTGCGGCGCAGCCACAAATCGTGAAAGTCGCCACACACCCGAAAATGACGGGGCGCATGGCCATACTGAGCTTTAAGCCGTTCATATTTGCGCTCGGTCAGTAATTAGCCGCATCCTGCTCGTAGAAACTCTGCGGATGCTGACAAAGGGGGCACGTCTTCAGCGCCTCTGTCCCCTCGTGTACGTAGCCGCAATTTCTGCAAACCCAGCGCACCTTTTTGGGCTTTTTGAAAACGAGGCCCTCGCCGACGTTCGTCGCAAGCGCGAGGTATCTTTCCTTATGCCGATTCTCCGCCACGGCGATATACCGGAAGAACGCCCCAATTTCCTTGAAGCCCTCCTTATCTGCAACCTCGGCAAAGGATGGGTACATTTTGGTACATTCATAGTTCTCGCCCGCCGCAGCGGCTTTAAGGTTTTCCAGCGTGTTGCCAATCACTCCTGCCGGGAACGCCGCCGTAATCTCAACCTCGCCGCCTTCTAAAAACTTGAACTCTCTCTTGGCGTGCTCTTTTTCCTGATTGGCGGTCTCTTCAAAAATCGCCGCTACCTGCTCAAAACCTTCTTTCCTCGCCTGACTTGCAAAATAGGTATATCTGTTCCGCGCCTGCGATTCGCCTGCAAACGCCGCCAACAGATTCTTTTCCGTCTGCGACCCTTTCAGTTTCATTTATTGCCTCCTTTTCCATCAATTTCGCTTCTTCTTACACGCCGGCTATTTCCCGAGCGCCTGCTTAATATCCATCGCGTGCTCCTGCTCCATTGCCAGAATGGTCCGCAACTGCTGCGCAAGAGCAAATTCCTTCAACTGTTCCGCCTGCTCGACTCGCATCTTGTATCTCTTTATCGCGTCCTCTTCGCCCGCCAAATCCTGCCTGAGCATCTCATCGTTGTCCTTCGATGTCAGGATTTCGCCCACTTTCACGCTCGGTGAGCCGCCCAGATAATCAATCTGGTCTGCCAGTATCACTGCGTGCGCAATTTCTTCGTTAGCGTGAATTTTGATTTCCTTGATGATGTCCCCGTAGGCCGCACCGCTCATTACCGCCGCGTGGTTGATGTACTGTATCGCCGCCGAATACTCCAGCTCCAAATCCCTGTTCAACAAGTCAATCAATTTGTTCGCTGTAATCGCCATTTTTCTGCGCCTCCAAAAAAGATTACTTAATTTCTCAGATTTCTACACTGCCGCATACTTGCGCACCACAGTTTAGTTACGCCTTTTTACTATTACATTATACGGTTAGCTTTTGTTCTTCGCTAATTCATCTTCCCATCTCTGCAGTCATCTATTGTTAAACAATAGGCCATTTTTTCGTGCTTGTCAAACACAAAGAAGTCGCCCTGCGAGCCGCCAAATACCCATTTGCAGCATTGATTCCTATTGTAGGAAAATCCAGGTAAAAACAACACTGCAACGCCGCCCGCCGGCAAATCATCTTCAAAAATGCTTGATGAGCGACAGCCTGGATGTTACATTTCTTCTTTAATGAACAGACAAACAAACAGGCCGGAAGATGGAAAGGAACGATATTATGACAAGCAAGCACTCTCAACTGTTAATCGCAACTGCAACAATTGCGTTTACGCTAACAATTCTCGGCGGTGCTATGGCTGAGCAGCAAAAGGTTTATACGCCGGCTGAACTGAATGCCCCCGCGGGACAGGCGTATATCCTCACGCCCAAGCCGACGCCGAAGCCGCAAATCAATACTGCGAAGGTCTTCGGCGCTCGTACCGGCAATCCGTTCCTGTTCACGATATCGGCGACAGGCGACAAACCCATTACTTTCGCAGCCGATGGCCTGCCCGCAGGTCTTACTCTCGATGAAAAAACCGGCCGAATCACCGGCTCTGTCTCGACCGCGGGCGCCTATGACGTCACTATCAAGGCAACCAGCTCCCTCGGTGCCGACCAGCGAAAACTAAAAATCGTCATCGGCGACAAAATTGCATTGACGCCGCCTATGGGCTGGAACAGTTGGAACTGCTGGGCCGAAAAGGTGTCGGACGAAAACGTCAGACAATCGGCAAAAGCAATGGTTGATTCGGGCATTGTCAATCACGGCTGGACATACATCAACATCGACGACACCTGGCAGGCGCCTCGCGCCGGCGACTTCAACGCCATCCAGGGCAACGAAAAATTCACCGATATGAAGGGCTTGTGTGACTACGTTCACTCGTTAGGGCTGAAAGTCGGGATTTACTCGACTCCGTGGATTACGTCATACGCCGGCTTTATCGGCGGCTCAAGCGACAATGAAAACGGCTCGTGGCAAAAGGTCAGCGGCTACAACAATTACAGCAAGAACCATCGCCACGGCAAATTCAGCTTTGCCGACAATGATGCTAAGCAGTGGGCTGCCTGGGGTATGGACTATCTCAAATACGACTGGAATCCGAACGACCCGCAGCACGTCGAGGAAATGGCAAAGGCGCTTCGCGCAAGCGGGCGTGACATTGTGTATTCGCTTTCCAACAGCGCGCCGTTCGAGCACGCCGAGACGTGGGTGAAACTTGCCAACTGCTGGCGAACTACAGGCGACATCCGTGACGGCTGGAGCAAGGAGCAACTGCCGCCCGGTGAGAGGTGGGCGGTCGGCATCGTCGATATCTGGAAGCTGCACGGCAAGTGGGCGCCCTTCAACGGCCCGGGGCACTGGAACGACCCTGATATGCTTGTCGTGGGCAGGGTCGGCTGGGGAAAACCGCACCCAACAAATCTGACAGCCGATGAGCAATATACCCACATATCGCTTTGGTGTCTGTGGTCGGCCCCGTTGCTTCTTGGCTGTCCCTTAGACCAGTTGGATGAATTCACGCTTAACCTGCTGACCAACGACGAAGTCCTCGCACTCGACCAGGACCCGCTGGGCGTTCAGGCAACAGAAATCGCATCAGAAGGCCAGGGTAAAGTGCTCGTAAAGAAGCTCGAAGATGGTGCCATCGCAGTCGGGCTTTTTAATATCGGCAAAGAAACTGTCTCTGTCAAAGTAACCTGGAAGCAGCTCGGCATTGATGGAACGAAGACAATCCGCGACCTCTGGCGGCAGAAGAATATCGGGACATACGACAGCGAATTCGAAGCAATGGTCCGCCCCCACGGCGTAATACTGGTCAAGATTATGCCCGCGGCAAAATAGGACAAGAAAGGAAAGTGATAAAATGGACCCGATTAAACGTCGCGATTTGCTCAAAGGCGCAGGATATGGCGCATTGTTCGCCTTGTCGGGCTGTGCAAATGAAAAATCCCGGACGCAGGCACAAACAGAGCCGATGAAGCTCAGGCCGCATCACATTTTGGACATCGTTACCGACTACGGCGAGGGAGCACGATTCGAGCCGCATCCGTATGGCCATTCCCTGCACATCGTAGCCAAAGCCATTACGTCTGACACCGGTATTAAGATACAGCTCGTAGTTGGCGCGGATGCAGTGTGCCAGGGGTGCAAACACCTCCAGCCGGACGGCTCCTGTGATGATGTCCTGGGCCAACTCGATGGTAAACCTTCGAAGCAATCCTACAACGATGACCTTGACCGCCGTCTGCTTGCTTATCTGGACCTCAAGCCCGGCGCAGTGATGACGGTTCGACAGTATCTTCAGAAGGTCAACGAGAAAGTCCCCGGCATCGAGAAGGTTTGCACTCATCCAAAAGAAGACGGAAGAAAGCGACTGGCCAACCTCACCCGCGGCCTGATTAAACTCGGCGTCAGGAAAGTATAAGTCGGATTAGAATATATTAGGGAATGTAAGTTTATATGAAGAGTATGCTCATTATCATATCGGCAATCCTTCTGTTAGTCGTCCCCTGCCGGCAAACAACCGCTCGGACGTTACCGTATCTCAAAAGCTCTGTTCTGGTCGGTTTTGAATGGACCAGCCAGCCACACAGGTTCCCAGGCACTCATTCCGATATGCACTGGGAAACCTGGGCAAGCGACGATGCCATATATTGCATCGACGGGGACGGACGTTACTTTAACAGTCCGTCTTATTTTGCCTCTCTTATCAAGGTTACCGGCACTCCGCCGGACCACAAAATCGAGCTTGTTACCCAGTTCCGCCAATACCCAATCCGCGAGGCGACACGGGGCAGGAAACTCCGCCGATACCTTTGCAGTCCCTTGTCCGTCGATTCGACCCTCTATGCCTGTTTATATGACTACGACTGGAATCTACCTGGTCTCAACCCGGACGATGCAAATGACAGGACAATCATCGATGCATATTCGAAGCACGCAGGCATCGCAGGCATAATCGTCTCCAATGATATGGGAAAAAACTGGCGGAATATCCCCGGCCCGAACGACCATCCTTTCTTCGGTCAGCGATACGCTAACCTGCATTTTGTCAACTTCGGGCCCGGCTATACTGATGTGCCGCAAGAACTTGGCGACTACGTCTATGGAATCTCAAACGACAAGAACTGGGAAAGTGGCGACAACCTCTTTCTTGCGCGTGTCCCGCGAAATAAAATGCTTGACCGCAGTGCCTGGGAGTTTTTCGCCGGCCAAAAAGAGGGACGCCCACTCTGGTCAAAAAACGAAGATGATTCCCAACCGGTTTTCACCGACCCCGGCCACGTGGGACACTCTTGTATGTCCTTCAATAAACCGCTCGGACGATACTTACTCGCCGTCTTCAGTGATACTTGTCCGCACAGGGAAAACGCCTCTTTGGAAGAAGTTCTCGCCAACTGGGATGCCACAACCGAATTGCAGATTTACGAGGGTGAAAAACCCTGGGGGCCGTGGTTTCTGGTCTATAACGAGAACCCTTGGGAAGGCCCTCAGCACGCACCTTATCTGCCCCACCTGCCGACAAAGTGGTTCAGCAAAGACGGACTGTCAGGCACTATGATTTACTCCGGCGACTGGGTCCACGCAAAACATCCCAAAGGTGAGTATTATGCCTTTATGATGCGATCCTTTCGCCTCATAAAGAAGCGATAATGTTTCTTTTCGGCCTACAAGAAAACGTGTATAATACGAATAGGTTGACGGGAAAACACAAAGAGTAATTGCATAAAAACGGTGTATCGTATGGGAATAACAGATGTAGTGCAGAAGTGTCGAAACGTTCTTGAAAGTTATTACGGCTCGCGGTTCAGGGGTCTGGTGTTGTATGGGTCTCTCGCGCGCGACCAGGCCATACCGGCCAGCGATATCGACCTGCTTGTCCTGCTGAGCAAGCCCTTTGACTACTTTGAGGAGCTTCGGCAGATTATAGATATGTTGTATCCTGTTCAATTAGACAGCGACCATCTCATTTCTGCCAAGCCCGCTCCTGTTGACGAGTTTGAGCGAGGCAGCATCGCACTTTACCGAAACGCAAGGCGAGAAGGAGTGCTTGTGTAATGTCGTCGCACGAATCTGAAATAACCGCTAACCTTGAGCGGGCGAACGAGTCGGTTGAAGCTGCCAAAGAGCTGGTCGCCAGCCGTTTCTGCGACTTCGCGGCCTCTCGCGCATATTACGCGGCGTTTTATGCGGCCACTGCCGCGATGCTCGCCGAAGAACTCGAACTCAGTAAGCATAGCGCCGTCATCGCTTCGGTGCATCAGCGCCTGGTCAAGACCGGCAGGGTCGATAAGCAGCAGGGCAAGAACCTAAACTGGCTCTTTGAATTGCGCAGCGTCGGCGATTACGGGGCTACAGTCCACGTTTCACGGGAAGATGCCGAAAGAGCAATCCGTGTGGCCGAGGACTTTGTTCGCGTTATCAAAATCCTGCTTGGCAGAACCTGACGGCTTCTCGAAACGCGATGGTTTACTCAAGCGACTAGATCCACGCCAAACATCCCAAAGGCGACTATTATGCCCTTATGACAAGACGGTTCAAAATTATAAAGTAACATTAACCATTAGCAGTAGTTCCGTGGTAGATACCAAACCAGCATTAGTCGAGCAGGCCGGTGTATAGTCGGACGCCATCGACGACCTTGCAGATATGAACGGCGTATTTGTCGGCATAAGCAGGACGACTGCGCGGATAGGCGGAATCAACGGCTTTTTTGAGGGCGCTGACGCTTGCGGCTTTGACTAACGCTCCTGCAGCGCCTTTGTCTCCGCCGCCAAGCATACGCTCACCTAAGACGCCGGGGATAGTTTTTGCAATGTCGCACATCGTCTCAAGCTCGGGACCGGAGATTTTGTAATCATCGCGCAGGCCGATGCCGTCTTCACGGAAAATTCGCCCCACCGTCTCTACGTCACCTGCCTTCCAGGCGGTCATCATTTCATAGAAGCGTTTTTGGGCTGCGAATATGTATTTGAGCCGGTCGCACAAATCGGGATACTGGCTGCCAAACTGCGTCATTATCTTTTCGTATTCGCTCTCTTTTTTGATATCCGCCAGGCAGGAAATTTTATAACCGCTGTTTTGGAGTATCGAGACCAGTTTGTCGCACTCTGTCCTGCGAATTTTGTAAGTTGATTTCTCCAAACCGGGCCTGACCGTGCCGGTATCCATAAAAACGATGCAGAAATCCATTGCCTTTTTACCTAACGGGACATACTCGATGGTGCGTTTCTTTGGGTCATAATAAGTGCCGAATCCCTCACGGCTGAACAATATCATAATCTGGTCTAATTTGCCGCACGGTGAGCCGATGTATTCGTTCTCCACGGCTTGCGCCAAATCCACAATCCTGAAGTTATCTTTTTCCTCAAGGCCGTTGGCATCCAGCAGAGACAAAATCAGGTTCAGCGTCAGCGACGCAGAGCGTGACATTCCGCCGCCCGGTATATTGCCGTAAACAATAGCGTCAATTCCGCGCTTCAGCTTATAGCCCGCTCCCTGAAGTACATAATCGACGCCGTAAGGGAATCTGCCCCAGGTATTCGATATCTGGGCCGACTTCGGCGCCGGGACGCCCCCCAAATCAAAGTCAATCACGCCGTCATTCGGGAAATTGCCGCTGAAGATTCTTACCCGCCCCTGCTCATTCGGCTTATACGCCATCCATATAAATCTGTCGGTGCCTACGCCGAACAGTTCCGTCCCGTTATAGTCCCCGTGTTCCACTCCCAGACAAAATCGCGATGACGTCCTTCTTACTTTCCCGCCTTTGACGTCAATCCCTACCTGTTTCGCCAAACTCAGAATCTGCTTTATTGCGCTCTTATCCTCAGCCGTTGCCCGCATCAAAAAAATCTCCTTTGGTTTGCCCTATCCGTCGCTGTCTAATTATCGAATATCAAGTAACGAGTACCTACTTCATCTTTATCGGCACGCCCTTTTGCTTCGCCTGCTCTACAAATGACTTGATGTCCTGCAGGACCAGGTCTAATTGTCGGGTATCTTCCACCAGCTCTTCATACAGTCGGCCGTCGTTCACCAGCTTGCCCGCCGTACCTTCGCCCTCGTTTATCTTCGTCAGCACCTCGTCAAGCTGCGTCACCGCGCTGCTGAGTTTATCGCTCGTTGTCACCAGCGAAGCGGTAAGCTGCTCCATCCTGCCGTCCGCATTCTGCAAGGTCGTCCTGCCCGCAGAGGCAAGCTCTCGCAGCTCCTTCATCGACTTAGTCGCCTCTTCGGACGCATTTGAAAGATTCGCCAGGGTGGTCTTCAGGTTCATCTTATTGTTCGGGTCGCCGACAATTTCATTGGCGTTGTTTACGAAAGCGACTATCCCCGAAATCAGCTCATCAAGCTTTTTCTGGCTCTCTTCCGGAAAGAACTCGCTTGTCATCCCGGTCGAACCCTGCAGCAAGCTTCCCTCCCGCAGGAACCTGCCGTCCCCCCTGTACTTGGGCGGCACCTTCAGCTCGATATAACTGCTGCCCAATCCCCGCGTCATAAGCTTTGCATCCACCGCCGCCGGAATATTCTCGTACTTCTCATCTATGCTCATAACCACTACCATTTGATGATAGTACTCGCCCGTATTACGGTCCTCCATCACTTCAGGCGGCTCAACCCTCGTCACGCTGCCTATCTGATAACCGCAAAAACGAACGGGCGTGTCCCTCTGCACCCCGGGCGCACTGGGAAACTGCACACGCACCTTATATGACCTGACCTCGCTGACAAACGACGGCAAATCTCCGAACTTGAATACCATCCAGAAAAATGCAATCAGCGCCACAATCACAAAGACGCCCACAATAAAACTCATTCTTTTTTGCGTCTTTTCGTAGTCGCTCATCGCCTGCTCCCTTTCAAATCAGTTCTCCCTTCCAGAAAAAGCTCTCGTATCCCACGCAAAGGATACCCACCTTCGTTCAGCAGCTTTATCAATTTTATTCGCTCAATACTTTTATCGTCAAACAGCCGTCTGCCGGTTTCGGTGACCACAGTCGGCTCAAGCAGCCCCACCATCATATAATACTGCACCGACTGGCGGGATACTCCCGCCTTTTTGGCGGCCTGGCCTATCGCAACCAATTCTGTCTTGCGTCCCAAAATTCTTCCTCTGCTGTTCATTTATCGGCTGTCTGCGCCCCAAATCTTACAAATCAGTTGATTTTTCGCCTTGCCTCTTGTGCCAATGCCAAAAACGACCCTCTTATCTGCCCAAGCTTAATCCCTCTTGCCGCCGCCGATGTCTGAGATTCCCTTGTCTTTTTCGCCAACCTCGGCGAGACCATCACCACATAATCAAATCCCGGCGCTATTTTTTCGCGCTCCTGCCGGAACGCTTCTCTTATCAGCCGTTTCAGTCGATTCCTCAGCACCGCCTTGCCGCACGCCTTGCCTACCGATACCCCCAGACGGGCCCAACCGCAATCATTTTTACTCATATACAGCACTAACATCTCATCGCTGGCGCATACGCCATCCGCCAAAACCGCCCTGAACTGACTGTTCCTGACAAGTCGCGCACCTTTGGGCAATGAAAATCTCTTCACAATCACTCCGCAATAAGCTCATCACCCCAGCGTGACAATCGCTCTTTAGCCGCAGGGCAACTGCGAGCATTGCTGCCGCACGTTTGCACCGCCTCTTGCCAATAAGCTGATGTCACTTCCTTTTGACTGTCAAGCCAGGCCAGTCATCGGTCCTGAACGGTGTAGCAGGCAAACCTTCCTTGTTGTAAAGATTGCACGCCGGATTATTCGCCCACGCGTAACGCACTGCAACGGGCTCTGCCACCTGCGGGCTGCTTACTACAACCGTATCGCCCTCAATCTTTGCATCCGCAAGGAAAAACTTGTGGTCTGCTCCTGCTATCGCAAAGCCCTCTAACTTCTCGCCTTCCCTGGCAACAAGCCCGCCTCCCACATCTTGAAAATGCAGAACCGCCTTATTGCCCTCAACCGCCATCAACTGATAAGTCGGCCCGGAATAGACAACGTCTTTGCCGTAGGTCTTCGCCAGCGCCCACAACGCAAGACGCTTACCCACATCCTGCTTATTCCTGGGATGTATGTCGTTTGCCTCACCGATGTCAATAATCACTGCCATCCCGGTATTCGGCGTCGCCAATGTCATTAGCTGCGCCTCTCGAAGCTCCGCCCATTCGCTTTCATTCGGCTCGGCAACGGTATGCATATAGTTCGCCAACTGCACGAACAAAAACGGAAAATCGCCCTGTGCCCAGTTGCTTCGCCAGCACTTTATCATAGCTGGAAACAGCTTACGGTACTGATACGCCCTGTCGGCGTTCGACTCGCCCTGGTACCATATCGCCCCGCGGATGCCATAGGGCATCAGGGGGGCCAACATCCCGTTATACAGGCCGGTCGGCAAGTTCGGATGCCCCGGGCCTATCGGCGGCCCAATCTGCGGCCGACGCGGCACCTTCTTGCCTTCCGCCTTGAGCTGCGCTGCCGTCTCATCAAACTTCTTCATCTCCTGCTCATACTTTTCTTTCAATATCGGGTACTTCGTAATCGCCTCTTCGCCCCGCTCTAAAATCGGCTTAAAGTCGGCGTCACTCTCAAGAAACTGTCTGCTCGTCCACGCCTCGGCAGGCGTTCCGCCCCAGGATGTATTAATAAGACCAATCGGCGCGTTAAGCTCCTTATGGAGGTAACGACCAAAAAAGTATCCCACCGCCGAAAATCCCCACACTGTCTGCGGATTACATTCCTGCCACTTGCCTGCGCAATTCGATTCCGGCTTATCGGCAACCTTCTTGGTCACCGTAAAGAGCCGAATTTGAGGATAATTCGCTGATGCTATCTCTGCATTCGAATCCACCGCCTGCCTCACCGAAAATTCCATATTCGATTGTCCCGAGCAAACCCAGACCTCTCCGACGAGGACACTCTTTAACGTTATCGTATTTTTTCCGGCAATAGTAATTTCAAAAGGCCCTGCGCTCGCCGGTAGCTCCACCTTAACCATCCACTTGCCGTCTTCGCCTGCCGTCGTCTGGGCCTTGCCGCCCCAGGTTGCTGCCACCGTCACCTTCTCGCCTGCATCCGCCCAGCCCCAAATCGGCGCGCTGCCCCCCCGCTGCAAAACCATATTATCTCCTATTACCGCCGGCAGCTTTACATCCGCTAATACACCAGCCGCCCAAACCAACAACACAACCAGAGAAACCACCAAACCGGCCAAACCTCTTCGCGACTTACTCATTTTGCTGCTCCTTAAATCAACAACACAATCTCAAGCAATCGGCACACAATCCGCCGACAAACAGCCAGGAATTATACCACCGTAATAAACCTGCGTCAAAAACTCATAACGCAGGGTATGCGAGAACTTCCCGATTTGTCCTTTCTATTTCAACACCAACCCTGTATAATCCTGCTGTCAAATGCTTCGTGTTTCAGGAACTCGTATGACAAAATTCGGAAAACAATCTGTTCTGCTGTCAGCCGCGTTTGCACTTTTCGCTGCCGTTATTTCGCTGGCCGGCTGCAAAAAGGACCCCGCCAAAGACGTGCAACCTCCACCCGAACCAAATGCCGCTGCTGCGACACCTAAACCAGCCGCAGAGCCGAATCGCCCGCCGACCACCCAATCAGCGGGGCAGCCGTCCGCCCAGCCGACCAGGACACAAATCGCCGAACCTGCTGTTAGAAAGCCCACCCTTGCCACCATAATCAAGTATGCCAGGACCTGGAGGCCGACCTTTGCCAGCTGGTCAGGCAAGAAGGCCCCGGATTTCACCATTACCGACATCACAGGCAAACAGCACAAACTCTACGACTACAGGGGCAAAAACGTTATGCTCATTTTTTGGGCGCCCTGGTGCGGCCCTTGTGTTATGGAAATCCCGTCTCTCATTAAACTTCGCAACGAGACCGGCGAAGACAAACTCGCTATGCTTGGCATTTCCTACTTAAGCGCAATGCCGCCCAATACCCTCGATACAGTAAAAAAATTCTTAGAGCGCAACAAGCAAATCAACTACACCGTTTTCGCCGTGGACCAGTCCGCTATGCCGGAACCCTATAATCTCGTAAACGGCATCCCCTGCTCATTCTTCATTGACCCAAACGGCAGCATCAAAATAGCCACAGAAGGCCTTATCTCCCTTTCGGAGGTAAAGGCCATTATCGAGGCGGATTCGATAAACTCACCGCGAGCGGAACGCTGATTGTCCGTCTCCGCATAGGTGTGATTCGTGTTTGTCCGCCTTTACCGAGACCTTTCCAATAGGCGGGTAGATATTCTGGTTTGTTGTGTTGCACTGCTCCGGCAGTTTAATCTGAGTTGCTGTGGGGTAATAAAAAAAGTTGAATTTCCTCGGAAAATTTCGAAGAAATCATTTGACAGAAAGCAGATAGGGTCTATAATGTAGAATAAAGACGAGAAAAACACATTCGTCAAGATACTTTGATAAAGGAGAAGTTCGGCCAAGCGAAATTACATAATCCGATAATTAGTAGTCACTGAGATTTCAGACGTTTCTGCACGCATACCGCGAAATTTGTTTGGGAAGCGTTTGGAAGGCTCGGTGTCCTTTGTTTTAGGCAAGGGGCACCGCTGCTTTTTCAGCAGTGGACGCTCTGAATGTCTGCAGAGGGCGCCGCGGCCTTCACGTTCCCAAGGGGCTTCGCGGTCCCTGTGCAGAGCGTGAGTGTGCTTTCGGCGCCTTTTAAATTGCGCCGCGGATTTGAAAATTTTTTGTGCAAGAATTGCGTGCTTATGGTATAATGAGCATATATTAAGGGTAATTTTGAAAGGATGGGCTTATGCGAGAATTAAGAATGGGGGCAGTGGGGGTATTTGTGCTGGGCATAGCGTCGGTGTGCCTGGCGGAGCAAATTAAAATCGGTCTGGTGGGCTATGTTGAAAGTATCGACGATCCATACAGCCTTTTAAAGAACGGCGTACATCAAGGTGATTCAATAACGGGTTTCTATCTCTACGATTTAAACCCGGACGCTTATGTCTATTATGCTGGTGCATATAAGTATACTAGCACACCTTACGGGATGTCATTAACGCTAGGGGGACTGACATTTCAGACAGACCCAACCAATGTTGATTTTATGATTAGCATTGTTAATGGTATCCCGAGTGGGGGAAGTGGCGATAACTACATTGTTGAGAGTTACAACAACCTTTTTTTAAGTAATGATGTCCATATTGAACGGATTCTCTGGCAATTGACCGATTATTCATACACAGCGATTTCGAGTGAGGAACTGCCGGATGTTCCGCCTGATTTGTCTGCCTGGCAATATGATAATTTTACAGTTTCCGGCGGACGAGGTGGAACGCCCCCATGTTTTGATGAAATATTCCAAATTAATGGCCATGTGACTTCTGTCTATCTTATTCCCGAGCCAGCGACTCTGTTGTTGCTCGGCACAGGTGGACTTCTGCTTAGAAAACGCCGTTAAGAAAAAACTTCACTAAAGCCAAGTTCTTGTTTAAGGAGGAACAAAATGTCATCCCGAAAATCTCTTCTGATTACAGCACTCTGTCTTCTTTGTATCAGTAATGTCAGCAGTGCCGTTATGTGCCACCGGTTGAAAAGCTTATCAGCCGGTGAAAGTCATACCCTGGGTCTTGCGGATGACAAGAGTTTATGGGCATGCGGCGGGGACAATTATTATGAGAATGGGTATCAATTAGGTCTTGGTAGCGGAGTTACTCAATCATTAACCCTCAAACAAGTAAAAGGAGAAAATGGCGTCGGATACCTGGGAAATATTGTTACTTACGATGCCGGGTGGGGACATTCTTTGGCGGCTGATGTTAATGGCACTATATGGTCTTGGGGGTATGACGCTGTTGGCCAACTTGGTAATGGACCTGGCCAACAAGACAGTGCAGAACCCAATAAAGTTAAGGGCTTTGGGGGCGTTGATTTTTTGAATCATATTGTTTACGTTTCCGCCGGCAGAAGCGGTACACATTCTCTTGCAGTTGATTCCAATGGTTATGTGTATGCTTGGGGCAACAACAACTATGGGCAGTGCGGCGATGGTTACACCGGAGGTCAAAGGGATTACCCCGTTTTGGTTTGGGATAGTAATTCGCAAACAACGGGCAGGTATCTCGGCGATGAGACCCACGTCATCGCAGTTGATGCAGGGATGAACCATTCGCTTGCGTTAGATGCGAATGGTCACGTCTGGCATTGGGGGAGATATTCCAGTACGGTTGCATATCCTGAAAAGGTAAAGACATCCAGCGGAGAGGTTCTCTCGAATATCGTTCAGATTTCAAGCTACGACCACTCTGTAGCGGTGGACATCAACGGCAACGTCTGGGAATGGACCTCCAGCAACGGCGCATATAAAGTCCACGGCGTTGAGATGGGGACAACTTATCTTGAAAATATCGTAGAAGTAAGCGCCGGCTACGGTTATCCCACTTATTCCGGCTACTCGATGGCTCGAACTATTTATGGATACGTATTAGTATGGAATGCCGGCCAAAATGCATATCCTGAATATGTCACTGACGGCGAAATGGAGACAAAATCCGGATTACTTGAAGGGATTATTTCAATCAATGCGGGGTATTATGACCATAAATTGGCCGTTTGCGAAAATGGTTTTGGCTGGGCCTGGGGGACAAATAATAGTTATGGTCAATTTGGCGTTGGGGATGATGATCCGCATCCTGAACCCACACAAATGCTCTGCACCGAAGACCCGAATTCAATCATTCTGACCAAGACCGATGACGTAAACGACGCCAACTGTGTCCTGCCTGGCGACTATATAACTTATACGATTACCTACGATGCAAATGGGAACGGCGACGCCAACGTTGTAATCACGGACTATCTGCCCGAAGAGGTCACATATCTGGACGTGGAAATAGGAGAGCCGTTTTTCTTAATCTGTAATTATGACGAAGAGCGACACGTCTTTATCTGGGACATCGGCGACGTCGGGCCAAACGAAACCAACTCAATCGGTATTATTGTACAGGTAAACAATCTTGCTGAGCCATTAGGTGAATTGCGTAATCGCGCTATTCTCGAAGGGGACACTTCCTTCGATGTCGCCGAAATTACTACCCCCGTCTGCTGCTGGAACCCGGGCGTGATTTATGTCGATTGCGACCGCTGGGGCGGCGCCAATACAGGTATGTCGTGGGAGAATGCTTACCGTGACCTCAATGATGCGCTTGCCAGGGCAAGACATGGCTGCGGCAGCGAAATCTGGGTTGCAGCAGGGACATACAGACGACCTATCCAGCAGGGCGAGTCAGCCACGTTCGAATTGGTAAGCGGCATCCCTGTTTACGGACATTTCGCAGGAAATGAGACCTCTATTAACCAGCGAAACCTGCGTAATCCTAATAACGAAACCATTCTGACAGGACTTCTCGATAATTATCCGACTTACGCCTTCAACGTGGTAACCGCATCGAATGTAAGTGCAGAAACCATTCTTGACGGCTTCGCGATTACGGAAGGTTCACAAGCAGGAATCAATATTACCGGCGGTTCTCCGACTATCTCTAGCTGTAATATACGAGCAAATTTATGGCACGGAATATGTTCCGGCGAATCTCACGTCACGGTGTCAAACTGCACTATCGCCGATAACGGCTATGATGGAATTAACATTCCTCAAACGTTTGTTGCCAAAACAGTCAAGGTCAAAGATAATTTTATTCACAATAATGGGACGAACGGGACCGGCTCTGGAATAAACATAAGTTTCTATTACACGGTCTATCCCCAGGTGACCATAAGAAACAACACGATATTGAATAATGCCGGTACGGGCATCTTGTTATCCCTCGCCAGCTCAAGTCCAGCCATAGTGACCAATAATATAATCTGGGGTAACAATACCCAAATATCCGGTGCTGCGACTGTTACATATTGCTGTGTTCAGGGCGGATACACAGGGGCAAATAATACAAGTCATGACCCGTGTTTTATAAACGCCCTTACTGACCCCAACGATTATCATCTCGGACCGGCCTCTGTTTATTGTATTGACAAGGGCAAGCCCAATTCTACTGAGCCGAACGAAACGGATTTGGACGGCGAAGACCGTGTAATGGATGGCGACTACAACAACACGTTTATCGTCGATATCGGCGCAGACGAACACTTTTTTCCGAGAGCTGACTTTAACAGGGA
>Ga0315274_10001546_pt1 | contig 35302 bp, 46 predicted proteins | sample YL17G02_20_MG_FD_203700 | JGI IMG/M metagenome (GOLD analysis project Ga0315274, IMG submission 203700) | Sediment microbial communities from Yellowstone Lake, YNP, Wyoming, USA - YL17G02_20 | ecosystem: Environmental > Aquatic > Freshwater > Lake > Sediment | place: USA: Wyoming | collected...
AGAACCTTTATTTGTTTATTGTTCATGTTTCACCTCCCAATAAACAAACACAATTAGAGTATATAAACTTTGGGGAAAAATTAATGTCTTATACTATAGGATAAGGAAATCCTATACATCCCCTTAATTCGCCATCTTTAGTTAAAGTTACAAAAACCCCTCTCTTCTCCTCTAATTCTTTGTCCTCTGGGATTTTAATTTTCTTTCTGCTAAACTCAGATGCAATAGCTTCTTTTGCCAGCTTGATATAACTAATTTCTTTCATAACCCAAATAAAAGAAAACTCTATTAATAAAGGTTTTTAAATAAGAGAATTATTATATTTTTATGAGTAAACTGTTTATTTTTATTTGGGTGATTTTAGCATTCATAGTTATGGCTTTTCTTGAAAAAACAATAGAGGACCCAAATGCGTGGGCAAAAAAATCTTGTGGCTGGAAATATAAAATCTCTAAAAGAATGAGTATTACAGAATACCATTTCTTTTTCTGGATTTTTTTAGCAATGTTATTTTTGCTTCCAATTTTTATTAATGAATTCAGCTGGAGTTTATTTGGCTTTCTTCTTTCAGCATGTATGATCGGGCTAATTGTTGAAGATTTTGCTTATTTTATAGTCAATCCTTACTTCGGATTGAAAAAATTCAATCCAAAAGATGCATGTTGGTACCCTTGGTTAAAAATTGGAAAATTAGAGATTCCTATTTCTTATATAACCTGGATTGTAATAGCAGTATTGTCCTGGTATTTTTTATGGAGATAAATTTTCTTTTATAAACCTTTTTAAAGTAACAATTGTTTATATGAAAAATGGGTGAAAGAATACAGGAATGGAAAAAAGAGATATCGAAGCATAAGAAACTGATTTTTTTATCTCTTGTATTTTTATCAATAGCAATTGCGCTTAACTCTACTGCAGGAAATTATGCCGACAGAAAAGGAACTGTTGCTGTTTCTGACTTAATATTAGACAATATTCCTACATTAGACCTTGATTTATTTTTTGTTTATGGTTTTGCTTCAATACTTATAATTTTTTTTGTTTATCCTTTATTCTTTAGAGTTAGAGATTTGCATATTGCAATAAGCCAGTTTTCTTTGTTGGTTTTAATAAGAAGTTTTTTTATTTCTTTAACTCATTTAAACATACCCATTAATGCATTAATTTATACTGCTCCTGCATGGTTTATGGCACTTGATTTCAAAAATGCATTATTTTTTTCAGGGCATACTGCTGTTCCTTTTTTAGGATTTTTGCTATTCAGAAAAGAAAAAATAGGGGTATTCTTTTTAATATTAACAGGAATAATGGCTCTTACAGTTCTCTTCATGCATATCCATTATAGTATTGATGTTTTTGCTGCCTTTTTCATAACTTATGGAAGCTTTAAAATAGGAGGGTGGCTGTTTAAAAGAATGAACCATTATTAAAAATAAAATGCGAATAACAATTTTTACTGACTCCTTTACGCCCCTTATAGATGGAGTTGTTACCTCCACAATTAATCTGGTTAAAAATCTTGCTGATAGAGGTCATAAAATTTATATAATTGCTCCGAGTTTTAATAAAAAATTTGAGGAATTCAAACACAAGAATGTTAGAGTCAAAAGGGTTTATTCAATTCCAGCATTTTTCTATTCCGGCTATAGATTCACTTACCCCTTCAGTTTTGAAATATTAAAATATCTGAAAAAAGAAAAAATAGAATGTATTCACTTTCAAACTCCTGTAGCATTAGGCTTGCAAGCAATATTACTCTCAAAGGTACTAGACTTGCCATTAGTTGGAACATTTCACACTCTTTTTACACATCCCCATTATAGAAAACATATGAAAATAGACTATAAGCCAATTGAAAAGATGGCATGGACTTATGCCCGAATGTTTTATAATAAATGCAATTTAATTACTTGCCCCTCACAAGAAACTAAAAAAGAGCTTTTAAAACATGGATTCAAAAGACCAATAAAAGTTATCTCAAATGGAATTGATTTAAAAATGTTTAAAAATTCAAAGTACGCATCTGTGAAAAAAAAGTATAACAAAAATGGTAAACTCTTATTATTTGTAGGAAGAATAGCTCATGAAAAAAATCTAAATTTGTTAATAGATTCTTTTAATGCAGTTTTAAAAAAACTTCCAAAAACAAAACTCCTCATTGTTGGAGATGGCCCGCAGATGAAAGAACTAAAAGAAAAAATAAAATCTTTGGACATTAATGACAAAGTCATTTTAGCTGGAAAAATTGACCATAAAGACTTAGTTAAATCTTCTATATTCAAGGCTTGCGATTTATTTGTAACTGCATCAACAACAGAAACCCAAGGAATAACTTTACTTGAAGCTCAAGCAAATGGGCTTGTTTGTATAGGGATTAATAAAGGAGGGGTTAAAGATCTTATAAAAAGTGGAGTAAATGGGTATCTTGTAAAAGAGGATAAAAAAGATTTTGCAAAAAAAATAATAAGGGTATTATCTGACGATAAGCTAATGAAAAAAATGAAAAAAAATACCTTAGAAAAAGTAAGGGAGCATGAAATATCCATAATTGGAAGATTATGGGAAAAAGAGTATTCTAAATTAATAAAATCTTCCAGTAAATTAAATAGCCACTAACTTTCTGCAATCCATCTGAAGAGTATACTCCTCAGAAGGAATTTTTTTAAGTATTGCTAATAACCAAACTTTCCAAGAAGCAATTATTCCAATCTTATCTATCCTTCTACTGGAATATTCAACTTTCATCTTACTATCCATTATGGTTCTAATATTCTTAATTTTTCTCAACTTAAGACTTAAATAATAATCCTCCACAACATAATGGTCAAAACCTCCAACTTTTTCAAAGAGTTTTTTTCTAATTGCCATATTGTTTGCTATAAGTGTTGGTATCCCAAACCAATTCTGAATTTTACCGCAGTAAAATATAATATAAGAAAATATGTTAAGAATAATTCTTCTTATCAAACTATTATTTTCGTAAACTCCAACTCCAGAAATTAAAGTAAGTTTCTTGTCTTTAAATGCTTCGCTCACTAAATTAACCCAATTAGGATAAGCTAATGAATCTGCATCCAAAAAAGCAATTATCTCAGTTTTAGCCTTTTTCGCCCCGTAATTTCGTGCGTAAGAGATTCCCTGTTTTTTGCATTTATACACTTTATCAGCCAGATTTTTAGCAACTTTAAATGTATTATCAGTGCTATTATTATCTACAACTATTATTTCAAAATTTTTTGGGTCCTGAACTCTTAAAGAATTTATAACTCTTGGTAAATTTTTTTCTTCATTATATGCAGGAATTATAATTGAAATTTTGTTGCTAAAATTTTTTGTTTGATTATTCATTTTTGCTTATTATTTTTTATTAATTTTGGGGAGAATTTTTTATACATCAAATAGAAGATTAATATTAAAGGGATTATCAAAAGCAAAGTATACTCTCCTATTTTAAAGAATTTAAAAATAATATTTGCTGCTAAACCAAAATAAAATCCAATTAGTGTAGCTATGATTGCGGATATAAAATTAAAAGTTGCGTCAATGAAAAAAAATCTTTTAACTGGTACTTTTGTAAATCCTGCTATTATCAAACCGGGAACGGGAAGTAGAGGAGTTAATTTGACAAAGACTAGAGTTTTTCCGGCATGTTTTTTGAAACCGGAATCGAATCTTTTTATTTTTGATTTATTTAGTCCAAATTTTTCCAGATATCTCTCAACTTTCTCGCCTCTGCTAAATCTCCCAATGTAATATAACAAAAAATCTGGAACGAAATTTCCAAGAAAAGACAAAATAAAGATTATATATACATTTAAAAACCCAAGTGATGCTACAAAAGAAGCTGCAGCAGTTGTTACTGGTCCTTCAACAATCATCAAGATAAAGATTAACAAATAGCTTTGTGACTGAATCAAAGATAGAATTGATTGCATATCTACCATATTGCCCTCTTTATTATAACATCAGAAATAATTAGTTTATATACTTTATTTCGCATTCTTAAACTCATCAGCATATTTTTCTAAATTTTTATTTTGCCTCATCATAAACTTTACTTACTTCGCTTTTTTAAACTCGCCAAGCAGTTTATCACTCTCTTTCTCAATCTTAGAAATAGCATCTTGCAATGCTTTTTTGGCTCCTTTGCCACTTGTTTTTATATATAAGACAGGAGGCTTAGATGGATGCTCTCTTCTCCAAGCTGCAAATTTCACAGCCTCATCCTGATTTAAATAAACCCTTAAAATTTCTACGATTGTTAAATTATTTATCTGCACTTTTAATTCGTTTTTTTCATCCTGAAGAATTTTAATTTCCATGAATATTAAAGAAAAAGTGTGTTTAAAAACCTTACTTTTATCTTGCAAAATACTCTCCAACAGGCCTGCCGTCAATTGCTAAATAAGCCCTGCCAAAAGAGGTCTCATAAAATAAATCATTAACATCTCCTCCAACAACATTCCTATTTTGCAAAACATATTCTGATTTAAGTGCCTCATTTTCAGCTTTAAGAGACGCTATGTCTTTTTTGTGCCTGGAATCAAGAGTTGATCCGGTAAATAGTGCAGCAAGACCAAGGGATAGTACCCATAACATAATACTATCTACCAAACTTGAAGAACTTTCAGAACTTTCTCTTGCATCTCCACCATCAGTAACTCCCATTTTATTAATAAGTATTATTTATCCTATTCCTCCAACTCAATCTTATCACCTATCATTTTTTCTGATTTTTTTTCTTTTTCTCTTTCTTTTTTCCTTTCCATCAATTCATAGATAGTTGGAACTTTTTCTTTTGTTGGCTCTCTTTTTTGCTCTCTTTTCAAACTTATTCTTTCTTTCCCCAATGCAAAATCTTTCATTTCGTCAACTACTTTTTCCCTTATCTCTGATTTCCTTTTTTCTTCTATTGTTTCTTTCTCTATCCTTTTCCCTTCCCGCTCTTCTTTTATCCTCTTTAAGTCGGCAATTGTTAAATTATTCATGCTTTCTGGCTTGAAATTTAAGATTCTTGCAGGGCTTGGCTTGTCAATTTCTCCTCTTTTTACATTCTCTCCTGCCATTTTTCCGCTCGCAATCTCAGACACTGCATCCAATTCCTCCAGATCTAATTCAGAAATTAATGATTTTATAGGCTTTTCAAATTCTGGCTCTTCCTCGATTTTTGGAATTTTAAATTTTTCTCTGCTTTCTCTCTTTCTTTTTTCCTCTTCTAGTTCTTGCTCTGTTCTTTCTCTTATTTTAATCTGAAAAAATTGCTCTAATTTTTTGATTAGCATTTCAGATTCCTCCGGCAGCTCTCCTTTTTCAATCATTTTTATAGCAGCTTCACTCTCACTTAAAGCCCACCCTAATTGTCTCTGGCTAAGCCCCCTATTTCTTCTTGCTCTAGCAATTTGCCAATTGAAGTTACTCACTAAATTAAAAGGCTTTTCTTCTGGCGTTTCCAATTCTGGATGCTCTTCTAATTTTCTAAGCCTATCAAGAACACTTTCTGATTTTTTTTCTTCGTCACCTTTTTTCCCAAAAAAGGCTAATCTTTTCATTCTTTGATAAACAGTATATGATTTTTCAGACTCTCTTAATTGAGAAGTAGTTGGTTTTCTTATTATTGGAATATTCTCAGTTATAGAACATTTTTCACATACCTTTACCATCTCGTTCTCATAAATAGCATCAAAAAGTCTAACTTCTTTCTCGTTTCTTTCGCATCTAAAACAAAGCTCCTCTTCCATTAATAAAAAGAAGAAAATGGGTTTTTATTGATTTCTGTAGTGGAATATAACTTTTAAAAGTAATTAATAACTATCTATCTTATTTCGTTATCCTTATTACTCTTCTTTTTTCTAAACAAATAATTATAAGTTGGTATGATTACACCGCGAAAACTCACTTGAGCAACATCTAAGCACGCCCCAATAACCACCCCGCCTTTAAATCCATATTCTACATTTTCTCCGCAGAGATGCGCTCCAAGAGCTCCTGCGCCCCCTCCAACCGCCATCCCTCTAAGAGTATGCTTAAATGAAAGAAAAACCCAATCAGCTAAATCACATAAGCGACTATAGGCGTTGTATTTTATAGGAAATTCCAGCGGTTTTATACTATCAAAATCATGCCAAGGAAAAAACTCGGCAGCTATTTTTCCTAATAATCCTTTCATATAAATAAATCAACAAAACTCTTTTTAAATATGTCTGTAGTTAAAAATATATAATTCTTTTATTATCTTATAAGCTTTTCAATTTCTTCAACTTTCTGCAACTCGGTAATTTTTATTTTTTCATCTATCAAAATAACTGGCAATTCTTTTTCTGTTACATTATATCTAGCTATTAATATATTAATAGAAGATAGATTATTATCCCCAGCCATAGGAATAAGCATAATTTTATTGCCTTTTTTGTCTTTTAGTTCTGACAAAATTCTAGAAAAAACTGCTTGCTCAGCCTTTATATCAATGCTTGGCTCTATATAATCGTATAAATACACAACATTATGATAACTAGCATTACACTGTTTTTTAATTTTCATGGAATTAATCCACAATAAAGCTCTAAGAACATCATATTTTTTATGCTCTAAATTTAAACTTTCTGTTAATCTCTCTGCGGTCTCATACCTTTCTAAAATTTTTGCCTCCTCATAAATTCTGCCTGCAAATTTTAAATTTTCCTCTATTGCAGAATCGCAATTAAACTCTCCAAGAGAATAAATTTCATTTTGTGTTCTTATATCTAATAAACCTACTTCAGATTTTTGGTACAGTTCGCCTGCTCTGCTTGTCCTCCAGTTTTCTATGACAACACCTATAAAAACACCTATGCCAAATATTAAAATTGTAACTAACAAAGCTTCCCAAAAAACATGTTTTTGTGATTGAAACATTTTAATTTTTCTTCTATTGTAGTTCTTTCTTTAGTTAAGCTTGTCTTTCTTTCTTTAGTTAAGCTTGTCTTTCTTTCAAAGAAAGAAAGGTTACCTCCATATTCTCTTTCCTTTTATCATATGCCATATTGCGGCCAACATTATAAATGGATAAAATGCCAGGTATACAATCATATAAAAAGGCATATTTAAAATGTTCTCTTTTTTTAATATTTTTTCTTTTAATACTGCAAAAACAATTATAAGAAATATAAATCCCAAAACAAACAAAGCTACCCCTAAATAATTTAAAATGCTTGGGGTTATATAAAAATCATCCAGAGTTAAAAGAGGAGTTTCTGCAATTATAGAATATTTTGTATAAAGAAAATTAGAAATTGCTCTTCTAGTTATTAGATAAAAAAATATTGATAAGCCAAGCAAACCAAGAAAAGTGCTTAAAATAAAAAAGGGGATTATAAAAAATCCCAGCATTCCTTTCTTAGGATTAAATAAAGAGGCTCTATATTTATTTATACACTGCAGCCCGCCAACATTCCATCTTCTTCTTTGTTTAAACCAACCCTTGATTTTATTGGGGGCAGTACTAGAAACGCTTGTTGATAAACACATTTTTCTTTGCCATCCAGCATAAGTTAAATGCCAGGTAATTTCAATATCTTCTGTCATGTTTTTTTTATCAAATCCATTAATCTCATCTAAAGCTTTTTTCCTGTAAACAGCAAGAGGTCCAGGAGTAACATAAATCGCGTCTACATAATCTAGTAATTTTCGCGTTAGTGAAATCATTCTATACTCTATTGCTTGCAATTTTTCAATAAACTTATTTGTATTTCTAACAAAAACCGGACACGTAACCGCCCCAACTTTCTCGTTGTTAAAAAATCCAACCATTTGCTTTAGAGAATTTTTTGCAGGATAGCTATCAGCGTCTACAACAACAACCAATTCTGTTTTAGCAATTTTTAAAGCATCATTTAAACTAGCGGCTTTTCCTGCATTTTTCTTATGATTTAAAATCCTTAACTTAGGATAGTTCCTGCCTAAATTCTGCAAAATTTTAAAAGTATTGTCTGTTGAACAGTCATTTACAACAATAACTTCTAAAAGGTCATAATCAATATCAAAAACATGTTTTATTGTATCCGCGATTGTTTTTTCTTCATTAAAAACAGGTATAATAACGCTGACTGTGTATTTTTTATTGGCTTCAGGATAACTAAAAATCTCTTTCCTGTTTCTTAAATAAATAAATAAAAACATAAATAAAAAGTACAAAGATATAAACATGTACGTTAGATAAACATAAGGTAGTATCATTTTGTCTTTTCCCTTTTCTTTGATTAAACTTGTCTTTTATAAAGAAAGTTCATATTTAATAATTATTGTTCTTTATTATCACTTTCTAATTTTTTATTCTGAATGTCTCGAAATTCATTAGAATTTCGACGATCGTCAGAAATCTCTTTAGGATTTCTGAGATTAAAATAATTATAAAAATCCTCGCTTAAATTTAGCTCTTGTGTATGCCCCATTTTCTTTCCGCGAACGAGCCCAATTTCAATAAATCTTTTTATATGCTCATAAGCTTTATTTCCTCTTATCTTGACAATAACACTTTGCTTAACAGGCTGTTTATATGCTATAACAGCCAAAGTTTCTTGCTCTGCTTTAGAAAACTCTGCAGTCCCAGTAGCAAGTCGATTAACCATATCTCTGTATTCTTGCTTAACATCCATTTTCCAGCTTTCTTCTTTTGTGATAATTTCAACTGCACTTTTATCATTATATTTCTCAATTAACTTCTCAATCAACTCTCTTAAAAGAATAGGATTTATATCTGTAATTGTAACAATCTCTTGCAAACTTAAAAATCTCCCGGATATGAACAAAGCGGCCTCTATTCTCTTCAAGTTTTTGATTTCTTCTGCTTCATCTATTTCAATCTGAGATTTTGATGTTAGTTCCATAAATTAATTAATAAGAAGGGAGTTTTAAAGCTTATTATTCTTGATTTTGGTTATAAGAGCTTATATTTGTAAATAATTGTTTTATTTAAACAATTAAAAAACCTATCGAAATTATCTAAATCTTTTTTGATTTTTATATTTTTTTCTTCAGCTAGAGGCATGTCAACATCTGTAAAAAATATATAAACTTCCTTATAAGGATAATTTTCCTCTACAAGACTTTCTAAAGAAGACAGGTTCCAAGGGTTTGGATAAAAATGAGTTTCTTTTTTTGTATAATAATAAACAATAGGAGACTCGTCTGTTATAACCAAACCATCTTTAATATTTTTTAAAAATTTATTTCCTTGTAAAAAACAAAAATTTGATTCTGTGTAAGATTTTCTATAATCATAATAAAACCCAAAAAAAAGAGATAGAATCAACAAAATAACTATTGATGCTAAAATCAGCCTTTTGTAGCATTTAGTCCTATCAATGAAAAATCCGCAAATGACGCACATTGCAGGAATTATAGGCAACAAAAATCTATGCTCTTTGTGAGGCATCAGCATGGCCATTCCAAAGAAAAAGAAAATCCAAATCAATAAAAGATAGACTTCTTTTTTTGCAAGCTCTTTCTTATACAAAATATAAACAAAAGCCAACACAAAAACAATTCCAAGAACTGAAAAAATCAGCCACCAATACTCAAAAAAGAAAGTCCATGATTGAACTCCACCCCAATAAGAAGCGGCCTTTGATCCATGAACAAAAGCTCCAAAAACACTTCCATATTCATAAAAACTATAAAAAAGCCAAGGCAAGAGAGTTATAAAGAAAACTAAAACTGCAAGCCAAAGATGCTTATCTTTCAAAAATCTTAATCCCTTATCCCTAACTAAAAAGTAAATCAAAAATACTGGAATAATCCATAAAGCAGTGTATCTCGCAAGAAGAGTCAAAGCAAGAAAAAATCCAAAGAGAACTTTAAATTTATTATTATTTTCTTCGTAGCCTTTCCAAAAACTGACAAAAGCCAGCAGAACAAAAAAAGTAGAAAAAACATCTGTTAAAATTCTTCCGCTGTAATAAGCATGCAAAGGCAAAACCGCGAGAAATGAAGCAGAATAAAATCCAACTTTCTCATTAAATAATTTTTTGCCTAAAATAAAAACAAACAAAACACTAAGAGTTCCTATAAAAGGAATTAGCAAGTCAATTAAAAAATCCAGTTTTAAAAAGTAAAATACTGAAAGAGTATAAGGCAGAAGAGGCGCTCTGAAACCTGCTTTCGGCCACATCCCATCAGGAACAAAATCGCTCCACCCATGGCCAAAAGAGTAATCAAATGGGTCTCTACTTAACTCATATCCTAAATCAGCATAAACAGTTTCATCCCACCATCTAACAGGAAACAAAAAAGAAAAAATTATTCTAACAATAAAAGCAATAATTATAATTACTAATAATATCTTATGTTCTTTTCTCATTTTCTGAAAGTCCATATTTTGTTTCCAAAGAAGTTTATTAAAAAATTTAAAATCACAGCCAATACTTGAGCGAACATATACCACATCTTAAAATACTCCACCATAACCCAGAGAAAAACTAAATTAACAACCAGAGCAACAATGCTTACGATTATAAATTTTACATAGCGGGAGGCTGCTTTGTGTTTTATATCTTCTTTAAATGTCCATATCTTGTTAAGAATGAAGCTGTTTGTAACCGCAACAATAAACGCAAAAACTGCTGAAACTAAATAATAAACTCCTAAAAACTCAGTAAAAATATACAAAACAACAAGATTAATTAAAGTGTTTACAACTCCAACTATTGCAAATTTAAAAGCCTGACTAAAAACTCCTTTTTTCATTTTGCCTTCTTTTATCTTTTCAATACAAAAGAAAAGCAGAGTTTTAAAACTTGCGATAAGATTTTATAGGGATTTTAATTTAAACAAAAGACTATCTTAGAATTGAGATCATTACTCAGGCGTCTTTGACATTTGTTCAAGCATTTGAATAGGCTCGCTACTTGTTAACTGATCTTTATGACAATAAAACAAGATGCGTGTTCTATCAGGAGCCATAACCACTGGGCTATATCCATCAGCTAGCCCATCAAACATGTTTCTTATCATCTGATAATGAGCACTTGGCTTTCCATCAGAATTTATAGTTATTGCAGCCGGCCTGGTAACCCTTTCGACAGCTGGCAGCTTCGCTCTGAAATAAGGTTGAAATTCAGCTGGCGGCTGGTATTTATTAAGGAGTCTAATTTTTGTGTTCCCGATATTAATCCCATCATCAGAAATATGGTCAATAAGATTCTCTCCAAAAATCCCTTGAGGGCCATAACGACATCTTCTATAAGTAAAAAGGCCTGTAATTGCATCGAAATCCTTAAAATTCCCTCCTTGTATGGAACAACCATATTCTGCATAAAGACCCATTAATCCTTCTGTATCAAAACCAACTAAGCGCGCCGATTTTTGATGGTCGCATATATCTTTATCACACTGGTTGCATAAATCAGAAAATTTTCTACAAGCTTGCAAATTCGCAGGAAAACTAGAAAGGTCATCTAATATTTCTTCAGAAGCTTTAAGATTCGCCTCAAGTGACCTAAATAAAACAAGAGCCTTCTTTTCGTCTTCTTTTTCCCACGAACATTTGATATATTTATCTTGGCCACTTAAATATTTTTCGAGCTTGGCTTTGAATGCTCCAACAGAATTTCTCATTCTGTGAAACGCAACCAGATTCATTGCTGCAAAAGATAGAGACCATAACGAAGCATATACAATTCTGGTAAGGCCTCTCCGCGTCTCTCTCAATTCATCCATATCTGAAGATTTTATCTCAGTTCGCCCTGCATAAAAAGCAAGTAATTCTGGGGAAAGGCAGGAAAAATAAGCCTGATAATCAACTGGTTCACTTTTTTTAGGAGCATGCTGCCTAAATAAATCTTTTACTGCTCTTCCAAATGCTGCCTTATTAATAGCCACAAGAGTTCCTACACTTTCGTTGCCCATAATTTAAAGTTTGCACTTTAGTATTTAAATCTTTTTATTATAACCACTTAAAAGATACAACAAATTTTGATAAAAAAAAAGATTTAGATTGTGTGGTCAAACGCTTGCTGCAATAATTGATGGTTGTCTCCCACAAGTTGAAGGATTAACCCAAGCTACAATGAGTGATAGGCTATTAGAATCTGTTGGTCATTATAACAGAGGAACTCCTAAAGATATTTATTCGTTAAGAGAAAGAATAAAGTAGGGTTTAGCTAAGTTGATTGATAAAATTATCAGATAACTAGATCTCGTATCTCAACACAGCCCCAACTCCTCCAAGATTTTTAAACTGCTGGCCTTCTTCTGTTTCTTCTGAGACTATTTCTATTTTTGCTGAAATGTTCCTGGCTTTTTCTTCTAATTCGTGAATCTGTTTTTTGCCAAGTTTTTTACTTAAAATTAAAATTTCAACAGCTCCAACACTTAGAGCTTTATTTACTTTTTCCAAGCCATAAGCTGTTTTTTCAGGCTGTTTTCCAAGTTTATTAAAAAAATCTTCTAAAATTTTTTTCTCCCTTGTGATTTCTTGCTCTGCAAGCAAATCTTGAGAAACTCCTACAAGTATTCCTAAACCATACTTGTCAGCATAACCTATATCCTTCACTCCAATAATTTTTTCTTTTAAAGCTGTGACTATCTGCCCTTCTTTTAAAAAATCTTCTTTTGTCGGCCCGGGCCCTCCAACTATAATCCCCTTTAATTTTTTCATATCCCAAAAATTATTTTTTACAGCATCTGCTACTTTTCTAAAAAACTCTTTTGCCATGCCCTCTCTTATTCGCGCGTATCTGGCAGCTGATTGCCCACCTTTTTCTGTTTTCCCTGGAACAAAAGAATCTAAATGTTGCAAAACTTTAATCTGCTTGCCTTCTAACAAACCTATTGTAGCTTCTTGTCTGTCTATAACAATTAAACCATAAATTTCACTAACTTCTAAAATTTCTTTCAAAGGCTCAAGCACAAATTCTTTGTCACATCTGTACAATCTTGTTTTTAGAGGCATTGGTGGCTCTATACTCCAAACCTCAATCTGAGGCTGTCCTTCTGTCTCGCTTATATCTCCTGCAAATAAAGCTATTCCATTTTCAGGAGCTTTTTTTATAAGTCTAATATGCCTTGTCAGCCTCTCTAGAGCATCTAAAACATTTTTTCTTGTTGTCTTGCTCTTGATGTTCATTGCAGTTGATTTTTCTTGTTCAAGCTGTTTAGCAACATTTAATAAAGAGTAACCAGCAGGAGAATACACACTAATAAGTTCAGTATGCCTTCCTTTATACTCTCCAAGTTCTTGAACAAATTCCTCTAACTCATATCTTTTTTCTTCTTCCATTGTAAGACACCTACGGTTTCTTGCTAACAACTTCCCTTAAAGGCGAAGTCACCTCCCTTGAGATGTTAGTTCAACTTCCCTTAAATGAAGTTATATAACATACTAAAGAAAACGCATTTATAAAACTTGACAAAAAAGAAAAATCATTAATTAAGTTTGCTCGACTAACAAATCTTCTATAGTCTCATAAGGTATCATTCCTGGATTTTTATCTTTTTCCCTTTGCAGATAAAATACTGTTTTATACTTACCGACATCTATTCTCCCGGCAACATAATCATGCGTAGTTTTTTCTTTAACTAATGCTATTTTTCCATTGTGAGGTTTAATTACTTGGCTCCGTTCTGATATCCCTTCTGAGGGTAGTTCAATTCTTACAAATTTTTGAGGTAATTCCATCTTAAATCTTAATAATAGTAGTTTAAAAATATTTATTTAGTAGGATATATCTTTCAACAACAAAAGAAAAAGCTTTTATAACCTTTTCTCTTTTCTTTATCATGAAAAAAACTAAGAAAAAGAGAAAAAGAAGAGAAAATAAAATAGGGAATTTAACAAAAAAAATACTAGGAATAATTTTTGTTATTGTTGGAATAGCCGGCCTTTTCCTGCCGATTATACAAGGAATTTTACTTATTGTTGTTGGGCTAGCCTTATATCACGATAAAAGCATAAGAGAGATACTAAAAAAAGCAATTAAAAAGCTAAAAAAAGGAGAAAAAAATCCTCTTAAACTAGCTGAACTTTAAACTCCCCTTCTTTAATCTCGCGAGCATTAACCACATCTTTTAAATCTTCAAGAAGCTCTTTTAATCCCTTATAAGATTTTTTATCTAAAGTTAGAATAATCTCAGCATTCATTGGCTTCTGAGCTTTTGTTTTTTCCTGTCTTATTTTAGAGATTATATCTTTCAATAAAAACCACCTATTCGCGAAATGAGTTGTAGAAATTATATCTTTCTCACTCCATAAACCTAAGTTTTTCTTATCCCACTTAGGCCATTCAGCTAAATGTATACTCTTATCTTTTTCTGTTTTTTTATAATAAGTTTGATAAATCTCCTCTGTTATAAAAGGCATTATCGGAGCAATTAACTTTAAGATTGTTAATAGAGACTGGTATAAAGTATATTGTGCAGATAATTTTTTATTACCCTTCCCTTGATAAACTCTTTTCTTAACAATCTCAAGATAATTATCACAAAAATCTTTCCAGAAGAATTCTTCTGCATTAAATTTAGCTCTAGAGTATTCGTAAGTTTCAAACCTAGCGGTTGTGGTAAAGATAACTCTATTCAATTCTTTCAAAAATAATTCATCAATTTTTTCTAATTTTAGCTTTTTTCCTTTATAGTCTTTTAAATTCATAAAAACAAACCTGCTTGCATTCCACAATTTAGTTTCAAATTTCTTCCCAGTTATTATGTCTTTCTCCTGATAATCCAAATCCTCTCCGAGTTTTGAACCGGCTGCCCAGTGCCTTAAAGCATCTGCTCCATATTTTCCCATAACATCATGGGGGCTTATAACATTTCCTTTTGACTTTGACATTTTCTTTCCACCTAATGTAACATATCCAGAAATCATAATATCTTCCCATGGAATATTATTTTCATGGTATAATGATTTAACAATAGTATAAAATGCCCATGTTCTTATTATGTCATGAGCCTGCGGTCTCAATGACATTGGAATTTTTAATTGTTGTGTTTTCCTAACTTTTTCTAAAAGTTTATCTTCAATTAAACCCAAAGCAATTTGAGGAGTTAGAGAGCTTGTTGCCCATGTATCTAAAACCATTTTCTCGCCTTCCCCTAATCCTCCACACTTGCATTTCTTTTTTGTCTGTAAAGGATCTACAGGAAGTTCTTTTTCATCAGGCAAAATAATTTCATTGCACTTTTTACAATACCAAACAGGAATAGGAACTCCAAAATGCCTGCTTCTTGAAATACTCCAATCCCACTCTAACCCTTTAATCCAATTTTCATATCTTTTTCTCATATATTCAGGATACCATTTTATTTTCTTTCCCTGTTCAATTAATTGTTTCTTTTTATCAAGAATTTTAATAAACCATTGCTCTGTTGGAATAAACTCAACCTCACACCCGCATTTATCATGGACATTCACAACATGAGAAATTTCTTTTTCATCTGTTATCAATTTATTCTCTCTCAAATCCTGCAAAATCTTTTTTCTTGCTTCTTTAATACTTAATCCTTTATAATCTCCAATATTCAATGTCCCATCTTCATTTAAAATCACTCTTGGATTTAACTTATGCCTGTTAATAGCTTCTACATCAAACCTATCCCCATAAGAACAAATCATTAAAACACCTGTCCCTTTTTCAATATCAACAGATTCATCTGCAACAATAGGAACTTCAAAATTAAATAAGGGAACTTTTGCTTTTTTTCCAATTAAATTAAAATACCTTTTATCTTTAGGATTAACAAAAACACCAACACAAGCAGGCAATAATTCTGGCCTTGTTGTTGCAATTAACAAATCTTTATTATCTGCCTCAAATTTTAAAGTTGAAAATAAGCTTCCTATTTCTTTATCTTCTAATTCAGCTTGTGCTATGCTTGTCTGGCAATCAACACACCAGGGAGTTGCTACTTTTATCCTGTAAATAAGCTTATTTTTATATAAATCTAAGAAAGATTTTTGGCTTATTTTTCTTGAGTGGTCATCAATTGTTGAATAATAAAGCTCATAATCAGCAGAAATACCCAATATCTTAAAATCCTCAACACAGGCAGGAGTTTCTTTTTTCAGAGTATCAAGGCATAATTTAATAAAATCTGCTCTTGACATATTCTTACTTTTAATATTATTTATCTTTTCAATAAATCTTTCTGTTGGCAAGCCATTATCATCTGTTCCAAATGGATAAAAAACATTTTGAAACATTCTTCTAAATCTTACTATAAAATCCTGCTGAGCATATGAAAAAGCATGCCCAATATGCATTCTCCCTGATATGTATGGCGGAGGAGTATCTATAGAAAAAATCTTTCCTTTTTTTTTAATGTCAAACTTAAAGATTTTCTCTTTTTCCCACCACTTTCTCCACTTTTCTTCAACCTCTTTTGCATTGTATTGTTTTTCCATCTTATAATATGAATAATAACATTTTTAAAGCAATCTATATTTTAAATCTTATGGCAGGAGATAAAATAAATGTTCCTTCAGGAATAGGTGGTTTGGTTAGATATAGCGAAGAGTATGAATCAAAACTAAAGCTTAAACCAGAACATGTTGTTGTTTTTATAATTCTTGTTGTAGTTTTTGTCGCTGTCTTAAAAATTTTCAATATTTTTGGGTAAAATATAAAATGTTTCCTGGACTTAACCCTAAAAAAATGCAAGCCATGATGAAGCAGCTTGGCATAAAACAAGAAGATATAAATGCAGAGCGGGTTATTATAGAAAAATCTGACGGCAAGATAATAATTGAAGAGCCTTCTGTTGTTAAAGTTAATATGCAGGGGCAGGAAACTTTCCAGATTTCCGGAAATGTGAGAGAAGAAAATATTGAAGAAGGAAGCGAGGAAGAAAATAAAGAGCAATTAGAAAAGGATATTCAAACAATCATGGAAAAAACAAGCAAAGACAAAGAAGAGGTAGTTCTTTGTCTTGAAAAAAATGAAGGTGATATTGCTGCAACAATTCTTGAATTAAGTGAATAGTTATATCTCAAAACCAATAATTTTATTAATACTTGTTTCTTTGGTAATCTAACTAAGGGCGAGAGTTTTGACTTAAGTAAATTTAATCTTAAAAATAAAAAGTCAAAGCTTGAGAAAAAATAAATATTAAAACACATATTTGGAAAAATGGAAAAATTTATTGAAAATTTAGACAAATCTGCATCTCTTTTGCAGACCGCAGACCACCTGCTCTACATGACCTATCCTTTAATAAGAGAAAAACGCCTGCTTCTAAAGATTTTAAATGAAATTTATTTAGTTGCTTTGGGCGTGGTAAATGCCATTCTCCAGTATGAGTACTTTTACAAAAGAATAAATCTTTACAAAGATGCTAAAGCAAACTTCCAAACCTTCAGAGAAAAATGCGCCCCGCGCTACAACATAACTCCCCAACAAATAGCAAAGATACTTGAAATCTTTGATTTAGCTGAAAAACACAAAACCAGCCCTTTTGAATTCGTAAGAAACGACAAAATAGTTATTATGACAAATACTCTTCATACAGACACAATCACAATAGAAAAAATGAAAGATTATATTTTCGCATCAAAAGATTTATTGAGAAAAGCTGAAGCAATTATAAGAGCGAGAAAATAGTTAATAAATTAATTTCTCACACATAAATTGTTTGTTGAGCATACAAATCACTTTTTAAGTCACTAGCATTCTGCCACTGACCGGCAGTTGAATACTCGCGCATAGGAGGATGACATTTTTTCGCAAGCTCGATTATCCCTTCCAGCAACCTCCAATCTATTTCCCTTCTTGAATCTTTAATTTCTTTTCCCATATTAACTATAATTATTTACATTAATATTACTTTTAAATATTATTATATTATATTATATAAGAGCAAGAAAGTAAGAGTTATGAAGAAAAAAGGATTAATTTTTTGTTTGCGCAAGAGTTTCTAACTCAGAGTTCATTTTGTCTACAACTGCCTGAAACTCTGCGTTTATTTTAGTATGATAATCAGTAACATTTTTTAGATTATTGTTTGCATTTTCTAATTTTTCTCTTGCTTTTCTTGCTGCAAATAAGTTCCCTTCACTCAAACATTTTTCAAGTGTTTTTTTACATGTTTTTACTTGTTCTCCTGCTTGCTCTACAGAAATATCTCTTGATGAATTAGATTCTCGAAATACCCTCTTTTTATCAAAATTCAATTGATATTTTCCATTATTAAAAGTTATTACATCCTTTCCTTCTACATGATAATGGCCAAGAGTAGTCTCCCCGCCTGTATGCATATCAAAATACAATGTTAATGGAGAAGCAAAAAGTTCTGAAATGACTCTAGGAATATTATCATTATAACCAGAAAAATCTTTTTGAAAATAATTAACCATAACGTGCGGATTATCATAAACTTTTTTTTGCTCAAGACCTAAACTAATAATTCTTATATTAAGTACAAAAGACAGCACAGCTCCTACTAAAGCTGCCCCAGCCTTATGCTTTTTAAAATATAAAGCCGCCCCTAATGGAGGGCAAGCGATTGTAGCAGCGGTTTTTCCTGCATATTTCAAAAAGTCTTTATAATTCATAACTAAACTATAAACTTCTCCTTTTTAAACTTTATCTTTTACCACTCTAAAGTTTCTAAAGCACAATCCAATTAAGCAAAGATATAAATATATCTTATCCCTAATATCTTTTATTCAATGTCAGAAAAATATAATTTTTCTGAGCATCCAGAAAATCCAAACAAACGAAGAGGATTTTCTTGATTTAATAAAAACAAAAAAAGAGTGAGAAAGATGCCCTTAGAAAGAATTATGAATGAGAAAACATCAGCAGACCACTTACTTTATGTTAGCATGAAGTATACAAAAACCTGCGATGTCATGCTTAATCTTATAGAAAGATGGAGAAGCATGATAGAGTTATGCATAAACGCTATGCTAGACAAGGCAAAGAAAAAAAAGCTCATCAAAACTATTCCTATAGCTCCAAAAGTTAGAGTAGATGCTTTGAAAGAAGCTTTTAAAAAAGAGCCAATTGTTCTTGAAGCGCTTAATCTTTATGAATTTTTCAAAAAAATCCCGCAATCAGAGAAAATAAGAGAAAGCGAGTTTAGAAAGAATGTTTGTCTGACTATAATAGATGTTGGAAAAGAGACAAGAATAGATATGGATAAACTAAAAGAGTATGCAGAGGTTGTAGAAAAATTTATAAAATTTGTTAGAGGATATTTATAAGGGTAAGCATTTAGAAAGATGGCAAAAATTTATGGTATAATCTCAGGGAAAGGAGGTGTTGGTAAAACAACTTCTACAATAAATATTGCAGCTGCTTTAAACATACTAGGAGCTGATGCGATGATTGTAGATGCTAATTTTTCCACCCCAAATATAGGCTTGCATTTAGGAGCTCCGATTGTTCCATTAACCATGAATCATGTTTTAGATGAAAAAGCAGACGTAAGAGCGGCTGTTTATGAGCATGAATCCGGATTAAAAGTTCTGATTTCTTCATTAGCAATGCAAAAGATTGAAAACATAAAGCACGAAAAATTAGTTGGTTTAGGAAAGCAGTTAAGAAGACTCTCTGATTATGTTATTTTAGACTCAGCTGCAGGATTAGGCAAAGAAACAGAATCAGTAATAAAAGCAGCTGATGAATTGATTCTTATAACACATGCAGAAATGCCATCAGTAACAGATGCTTTAAAAACAATTAAATTGGCAGAGCAGCTTGGAAAAGAAGTTAGAGGCTTCATAATCACTAGACGCAAAAACAAAAGGACAGAAATGCCTATTGATAATATAAAAGATATGCTAGAAATACCTTTGCTCGGCATTGTTCCAGAAGACAGAAAAATGCAAAAAGCCCTTTATCTAAAAGATGCAATTGTTCATACTCATCCTAGAAGCAAATCAGCAAGAGCCTACAAAAAAATAGCGCAAAAACTTCTTGAAGATTAAAAAACCAAATGGGCCTGCGCAACTCGCAAGCCCACTCGCTATTTGATTATCATTTTGTCTCGTGAACTTGCTCGGAATCAAACTAAAAAGTCAGTGTTAAAAAATGTATACTAAAGCATCCAAAACAAAAGAGCACTTTTATGCTACTAATTTCTCCGCCCTTAACATTTTCAACATATCAAATAAATCTCCCATTTCTTTAACCCTTGTTTTGTAATCAAATGATTCTTTTAAAATAACTCTTTCTTCAATATTATCAGCCATTACCTCAAAGTTGTCCACATCAATTTGCCTAACTGAAGATGGCTTAAATGTTCTTACTAACAATCCCCCATGATAATTTTTTATAAATTGAAAGAAATCTTCCCTATATTTTCTTCGATGTTCAAAGATATATAACTCTCCATCTAATCTTAGTAATTCTCTTCCTCCAACATAATCATACTCGCTCATTTCAAATCAGAAAAAGTGTTGTTCTTTTTAAAGATTATTGTAATCAAAGATATTGTTATATGGGCCTGCGCAGAATCGAACTGCGAATCTTCTCGATTTTCAGAGTTTTTCTCTAATAATTTTTTCTTTTTGAGCTCTCGTGAACGAGACGTCGTAGCCATTAGACTACAAGCCCTTTAAAATGTTAAGAAAACAGAGTTTAAAATGCTTATCTTATCAAAAATTAATAGGTATTTTAACTGCAATAATTCTTTTAAAGCTGTGATTTGTACCTTTTTTATGCCAGAGATTATAGAAAAAGCTAAAGATTTTGTTCAAGGTTTAAGAGCTGTTGAAGGAGCATTAGTTGTGGGAAGCGCAGCTTATGGACAACATACACCTAAAAAAGATGTTGATATGATGATAATTTCTTCAGATATTCTTGACACACTAACCTCCCCTTCCTTACAAAAGCTTGACGAGCTTGCTAGATTAAAAGCAGAGGCTAGACTAAAGTATCCAAATCACTCTCACTGCTTTAAAGGAAGAGGTCTAGATGGAATTTTATGGAGTCCTGCTATTTACACTCCTGAAACTTTTGAGAAGATAATTGATTTACGCCCCGAGTACATAACTTATGTTAGAAATACATACAATGCAGGAATAAAAGTAGAACTTTTTAATTTTAGAGGAGAGAGAAGAGAGCACAATATCAGCAATACTTTTTTAAGTTCTGGGTATTTTTTAGCTAATGAGCCTATCTGCTTTCAAAATGGAAGCATATATTTTGGGCCAGCTCCTGACGCATTATTAAAAAGCCCAGTAGTTTGTGCTGATAATAATGGAAAACTTGAATGTTCAATGTATGAATTTTGGGATAAGGTTTTTTCTGTGATGTCGATAGAAAGCAGAAATCCTAAAGAATTATTATCAACAGAAAAATTGCCAATTCTCTCAAAAAAAGACTTGCCAGAGTCTGTTTATGAATATATTAGACGAGAGTTAAGTTCTGCAGGAGAGAGAGCAGAAAATAGGGTGCATTAATAAATATAAATCATAAAGCAATTCAACTAAATGTTTTTTAAGCTTTCTATTAATATGTCCTGGATTTTTTTAAGTTCTTCTGGTTCTGCCTTAGAAAACTTTTGGGGATCAAAAAGTTCATTTGAGCCGTGCAAAGGAATTAAATGAAGGTGTGCATGAGGAACATCAAACCCAACTACTGCAATTCCTATTCTTTTAGCACCCATTGCTTTTCTAAGCGGTTCAGCTAATTTTTTAGCTGTAAAAAAAAGCTCATAATATAATTCATCTTCAAGCTCAAAGAAATAATCAATATGTTTTTTAGGAATCAGCATGCAATGTCCTGCGTTAGCAGGGTTTGCATCAAGGAAAACAAGGAATTTATCATTTTCCCAAATCTTATAATCATTAATTTTTCCATTGACAATATCACAAAATCTGCATTCATCCATCTTTTTACAAAAAAAGAACTCGCAATATAAAAAGATTGTTGTTATGAAAAATACTATTTCCTTTTTATTTTCACTTTTTGTTTTCTCTGTCAAAGAATCGTTTTGCAGAAATAAAATGGGGCAAGCCATATTTTTTAGAAATCTCATACGCATTTTTTCTATAACCAAAAATTGCAATAGGCTTAATTTTGATTTTCTTGTGAAACACTACTTCATTATATTCTACTAAACGGTACTTCGAGTAAGGCAGATATTTGTAGCCATGTGCTTTTCTAAACTCATTTACTCTCTTCCATGCAAATGAAGGAGAATAAATTTTTTCTATCATCTTATTAAAATCTTTAAAAATAAATCTATTAAATCCATCGATTAGCTTATGATTGTAGTATATGTAAAGATTGTTCTTTATCCGGTAATAATGCACAATGATATTATCTGTAGCCCCCAACAAGACGATGTCGAAAGGGAGTATATAATTAGGTTTTGCTTCTGTCTGAAAAATTAGCCCATGAGGCCGGTAAGTTTTTAAATAATTTTTATGCAGAAAAGAACAAGACAATCTCCTTTCTCTTCCAAAACTTTTTGTATTTGGCTTTATTGTTTTAGTTTTTATTATATTATCTATGCTCTGAAAATTAACTTTTCTTTTGCCTTTTAGAGTTTTTAAAATAAAATCCTCTTCAAAAGATTTTGCAAAATACCTCTCTTTTTCCATTTTTATTACAAGTCAATAATACTAACAAGTTTTTATATTTACCTTATCCTGCTTCCAACTTCAATGTCTTTTTCTGGCTCAATTAAAATCACTTTGCTCTTATCGTCACTTTCTGCAGCTAATATCATTCCTTCGCTCTTTATGCCCCTCATCACTCTCGGCTCCAAGTTAACAAATAAAACACATTTTTTCCCTTGTAGCTCTTCTTTTTTATAATATTTTTTTATCCCTGCGCATACTGTCCTTTTCTCATCTCCAATATCAACTTCAAGTTTGTAAAGCTTGTCAGCTCCTTCAATATCTTCAACTTTTAGGATTTTTCCAACTCTTAAATCCAATTTTTCCCAATCTGAAAAGGTTATTGTTTCTGACATTTTAATTTATGTACACCACAACAATCATATTTAAAAATATTGGGATTTGTATATAATTATGGAATTAGAGATTATATGCGCCTCTAGAACAGCTACAGGTAAAATAAACCTAAAAAAATTAAGAAGAGAGGCTATTAAAACAAGAATTGACCCTTCTTTGGAGATAAATAGGCATGATAACGTTTCTTTATCAGAAAAAGGGCATGGAATACGGAAAAAGATAAGTTTGAGCATAAACTACAATCCTCCTACAAATGCAGTTAAAGCATATGAAGACCTTCATAATTATGAGGTTTTATCTAGAGACATAGCTGATTTCGGAAATTTACATTGGCAGGCAACTACAGCCAAAGTAAAAAACCACGATAAGGAATTTTTTGAAAAAGGCACTTGGTATCTAATAGAAAAAGCTGAAGGATACAAAAATCAGCTATTAGAAGGCAAAATAATCTTTAGCATAGGTATCGAAGGAGTTTCAGTTAATCAAGCACAAAAGTTAAGCTCTGATTTTGATTTTATCCAAGAATGTGATGTTTACAAAGAAATTGGAATTAGAGATAATTTACCAATGATTTTCGCTCCAGTAGTTTATTTTGATACATTTTTAGATTCTCTTGATGCAGAAAAAATAAATACAAAACTATCTTTATTAGAAAAATTAGAAGGTTCTTGCTGGGGAATAAGGGATTTAAATCGGCTCAGAGAAAGGGTAGGGGAAACTGATGATGCCGACCTTTTTTCTTTTAAAAAACTCCAACCTTCTTTTTATAGGGGAGAGGTATTAATAATGCAAGGAGTTGCCTCAAAGAATATTATAGCTAAATATGTTCTTGAAGAAAAACCTGCTGAGTAATCTATTCTTTAAATCCTATCTCATCAAAGCCTTATTTTAAAATATAAACTTTATAATTTCTTGTTTTTTATTTATATTTAAAGAAACCTCTAATCCGTAATGAGTTGGCTTAGACAATAAAAAACCTTCTTTTAGCAGTTCCTCTATAACTTTCCTTGCTTCTTTGCTGCTTCTTAATCTGTCTGGCAATCCTTTTGGCAAGTTATGGATGCTTGTATGCTTATGCATCCACATTCTTTTTCTAACTAATTTTCTCAAAATAAATTTTTTAATTTCTCCATAACTTTCTTCCATTATCAAATTAGCTTATTTTTATTTAAATATCTTTCTTTTAAGGAGCTCCGATTTAGCAAGTATCATTTTAATATGATAGGTTAATAAAATAGTAAAGTTTAAAAACACTAATCATTTATAATATCTATGAAAACAGAGAATCTTAAGCAAGAGGAAGTTGAAGAAAAAAGCATTTTTGTAGAATACTTTGGCGCTTCACCTATGATAAAAGTTTTAGACTTTTTAATAGAAGCTAGAGATTTTGATTACAGCATGACAGAAATAGCAAGAAACTCAGAAGTTGGATGGAGTGCTTTTTCTGTTGTATTTAAAAAATTACTGGAAAAAAATATAATCAAGCAGACAAGAACAATAGGAAATGCGAAACTCTACAAACTAAGCACAGAAAATCCTGCTGTCCAGAAACTAATAAAATTAGACGAAGAGCTGACAAAAATCGAGACAGAAAAAATAGCAAAAACCGCGAAGACACAAATAGGGAAAAAAGTTGTTGCTTAAATTTTCTTGAAAAGTATCTCGCTTTTCTTAATCTTCCCAACTTTAATTGGCTTTTTAATTTCTGAAAACGAGATTTTAAAAGAAAATTGCTTCGCAATTTTCTCGCAAGTTTCAGGCATAAACGGCCAGAGCAGAATTGCAATTGCTTTTATGCTATCTGCCAATTCATATAAAACTTTCTTGTCATGTGTTTCCCACGGCTTTTTTTCCTGAACATATAAATTACAAGCATCAATAAACTCAAAAATTAAATTCAAAGCTTTGTCTAATTCATAATTTTCAATTAGTTTTTCAATTTCTTTTAACTTTAGCTTTTTTAGCAGCTTATTTTCGCATTTTTGAATTCCATTTTGCTCAGCTAAAGCTGCAACTCTTGAAATAAGATTTCCAAGCTTGTTCGCGAGCTCATTATTATGCCTGTCAACTAATGTCTTTTCTGAAAAATCACCATCTTCGCCAAAAGGGATATTTCTCATAAGAAAATATCTTAGGCTGTCTGCTCCATATTTTCCAACTAAATAGTCAGGAGAAATAACATTACCTAAACTCTTGCTCATTTTTTGCCCATTAATTGTAAAATACCCATGTATAAATAAGGTTTTAGGTAATTTATAGTCTAAAGCTAATAATATTACAGGCCATATTGTAGAGTGAACTCTCATGATATCATTTGCCATTAGCTGAACATCTGCTGGCCAAAATTGATTAAACTTTCCTTTTATTCTTAACCCACTAACATAGTTCCAAAATGCGTCCACCCAGACATAACAAGTATGCTCTTTATCAAAAGGCAATTCAATTCCCCAACTAACTTTTGATTTTTTTCTTGAAATAGAAACATCTTGTAATCCTGTCTCAATAAAAGAGATTACTTCATTTCTTTTTTTTAAAGGAAGAATTTCATATTTAGCGGCTTTTATTAATTTTAAAAGCTTATCTTGGAAATAAGAGAGTTTAAGCATATAAGACTCTTCTTTGATTATATCTGGTTCTTTTTTATGCAAAGGGCATTTTCCATCAACTAAATCACTTTTTGTTAGATATTGCTCACACCCCACACAATAATAGGCCTCATATTCCCCTTTATAGATAAATTTCTTATCATAAAGTTTTTGCAAAACATCTCTCACCTCATCTTCATGGTATTTGTCAGTTGTTCTAATAAAATTATCATTTGAAATACTAAGTTTTTTAAAGGTTTCTTTAAATTTAGATGAAATTTCATCAACAAATTCTTTTGGTTTTACTCCTTTAGTTTTTGCAGTTTCTTGTATTTTCTGCCCGTGCTCGTCTGTCCCTGTTAAAAAGAAAACCTGTTCTCCTAACAACTTATGCCATCTTGCTAATATATCCGCAGCGATGGTTGTGTATGCACTTCCAATGTGCGGGTCCCCATTAGCATAGTATATTGGGGTGGTTATGTAAAATTTTTTCTTTGCCATATATATTCAAGAAAAAGAATATATAAAAACCTAACTACTCTATAAATAATAAGCGCTATTAGTTTATCGGTAGAATGAAGCCTTCCCAATGTAAGGAACCAAGGTTCCTTAACAATCAACCTCCTTTAAACAAGGAAAAAGGCTTAGAGCCGGGTTCAATTCCCGGATGGCGCATTTCACGATTTTTAAAACCAAAAGGTTTACAAACTTCAATTTAGTTTTATTAATATAAAACTGAGATTATAACAAAATGGTAAAAGATAAGCCAAACAAAAATATAAATAGAACTTTTAAAATGCCCAAATCAGAATTTATAAAAGAACTGCTTGGAGCACAAAAAGAGAAAACTATAAAGATTAAAGATTTTTTTAGATATTATAGTAGAAAGGTCTAATTGAGAGATACAAACATAATGATGCAGCTTATCTGCCTTAAAATCAGGCTGGCGCATAAAGCTTATACAGCTTTATAGATTTTTCACTACACAAATCTTTAAAAATAGGTTTTATGTTTAAGAAATATGGATGGCGGAGATCTTAGTACACAATCTGAAGATAAACAACCTGCAGAAAACCAGCCTAAACAAACTGGTGAACAACAACCTGAAGAACAACAACCTGCAGAAAACCAAAAACCTAAAAATACAGAAATACACTTAACAAGAAGACAAGCTATTTTATATCCTGCTCTTGGTTTGGCAGGGGTATTGGTAGGTAAAAGAATATTAACATGGATAGGAAATTCTTTACAATCATTCAAACCTCAATTTAATGTTCACATTAATAGTGATAAAGAAATTAAATCTTCTAACCTTTCAGAAACAAAAAGAGCATTAATTACTGCCTCTAATAGGTATGAAAGGACTGATGGAAGATTAAATGGATACATTGAAATAGATTTTACAACAGAAAAAGGGTTAGCAATTGCTAGGATTTATAAGGGTTTTGATTTGCTAGCTGCAAATGTTTATCAAAAAGGAACCAAACCGATTATACCAAGAGAAGTAAACTGTTCAACATTCACTTTTGTTGCTCAAGGTCCTGGTCTAGCTGAAAAAGTAGTTAAAACTCGCCCTGATTTTCTAAAAAATGAGGAATTATTAGCTAGGGTACTTGAAGGTGAGAAATTGAATTCAGATTGGGAAAAGAGACATGAAGCTTTTTCTACGTTTTGGATTTATAGTGGTTACAGAGATTATCACACCTTTAGAATCCCAACAGAATGCAAACTACAATTAAAAAAAGACAATGTTCTTTATACAATTGAAGGCTTAGAAGCTCTTACAGATGGGGATGAAAATTTATTTGCAGAATTTTGGATTAGAAGAAAGGATTTTGAAGATTATAAGACTTTTAAAGAACAATATGATACCTTTGCAAGAATCAGGAAGGAATTTGGAGATTCAGTTTCTGCAGAACAAGCAGCAAAAAAACTCCATAGTCTTGCTGCGACTTATAGCCAACAAAGAGATTCTTCAGATTTTACAAAATTTATGGAACATTATGTTCTTTTTTCTGAGGCAGCTAGAAGAGTTGAAGAATCCAGACGACAAGAAAAATAATAAAACTAACTGAAGAAAAACCTGGTTTTCTACAAGGGTCCTAATAACTAAAAAAAATAAATCCCCTTAAAGTTTCAAAAAGGATCAGCGTTCACCTTAACTACTCTCTCTCGCTTTTTTCAATCTCTTCAAGAATATCATTAAGCTCATTCATGATTCTTTGGATTATATCTTTATCGCTTATCCTCAAACTCTGCTTGTATTTTATCACGCGGTTTGCAACAGCAACTGCCCTGATTTTCCCCTCTTTGCCAAAACCATGGCTTTCTTTTAAAACATATCTCATTATCTCTTCGGTTTCTGCGTTCGGCTTGTCGTTCATATAATTAATAACTTTCCACGCAGTAGCCATCATAGCAACTTTCTCTTTTTCCATGTTTTCTTTGTGACACCAAAGTTTTTAAACATTATTATAGTGGATAATGTATGCAAGAAAAAGAAGTTCAGGAATTCCTAAAAGAGCAAAACGAAAAAATTAAAGCGGTTTATGTAAAAGCCCAGCTTGCCTATTTTACAGCCATGATTTCAGGCAAGCAGGAAGATTACAAAGCTTATGAAAAAATTGCCTTAGAATATGAGAAATTTTTCCACAACAAAGAAAACTTTGAAAAAATAAAAGAGTTTCAAAAACAAAAAAATGAAGATGAAATCATTAAAAGGGAATTAGAAATCCTGCGTCTTTCTTATCTTGGCTCCCAAGGTGACTGGGAATTACTACAAGAACTAGTAAAAAAATCCGCAGAAATAGAGAAAAAATTCAACACTTACCGAGCAAAAATTAATAATAAAGAGTATACGGACAACGACATAAGAGAAATACTGAGAAATGAAATAGATTCTGAAAAACTAAAAGAAGCCTGGGAAGCTGGAAAACAAATAGGAAAAGTTGCTGAGAAAGAAGTTCTAGAGATAATAAAACTAAGAAACAAGCTTGCAAAACAGCTTGGCTTTAATAATTATTATGAGTTAAAAATAGAAATCGGAGAGCAAAACAAAAAAGAATTAATAAAACTCTTTAAAGAGCTTGAAAACTCAACAAATGCTCCATTTAAAAAATTAAAACAAGAAATAGATGAAGTCCTTTCTAAGAGGTATAAAATAAAACCAGAAGAAATGAAACCCTGGCACTATCATGACAGATTTTTCCAAGAAGGCCCTGAAATCTATAAAGTAAAATTAGATAATTTCTATAAAACTGATGTAATTGAAAAAGCAAAAAAATATTATGAAAGCATAGGGATAGATGTTTCTGATATTCTCAAAAGAAGTGACTTGTACGAGAAAAAAGGAAAATACCAGCATGCATGCTGTATGAATATGAACCGAGAAGATGATGTAAGGATAATACAAAACACAAAAAATAACGAGCACTGGATGGAAATAACTCTTCATGAATTAGGGCATGCAATTCACAATAAAAATTTAGATTTTTCTCTTCCTTTTATTTTAAGATCAGAAGCGCATACATTTACAACCGAAGCAATAGCTCTTTTGTTTGGAAGAAAATCAAAAAATGCGGAGTTTATTAAAAATTATGGTGACGAAAAGCCAGCAGAAGAACTTTTTGAAGACATAAAAAAAATGCTAAAACTCCGAGAATTAATTTTTATAAGATGGGGCTTGGTTATGTTTCATTTTGAGCAGGAATTATACAAGAATCCAGAGCAAAATTTAAACAAATTATGGTGGAGTTTAGTTAAAAAATTCCAGCTTATAGATTTTTCAAGAGACGAGCCAGACTGGGCATCAAAAATACATCTTGTCTCTTCTCCAGTCTATTATCATAATTATGTATTAGGAAATTTGCTTGCTTCACAATTACATTATCACATTATAAAGCTCTTAAAGTTAAATAAAGAAACAGATTATTCAGGAAAAAAACAGGTTGGAGAGTTTTTAATAAAAAATGTTTTCATGCCATCTGCAAAATACAAATGGGATGAAATGATAAAGCAAGCTTTAGGCGAGCCTTTGACGGCAAAATATTTTGTCGAGGAGTTTTGCTAGAGAAGATTAATTTATAAACCCTCTTCATATAAGTATGTTACTCAAGGGAAAAAGAGTTCTGATAAAATTGAAAAATGGAATTTGAGACTCATTCAGTTAACGCTAGAAAAGATCTTTTGCATTTTATAGAAGAGCATACTAAAATAAATCCTTATGAAGAAATTGGGAAAAATCCAAAAGCATGGCTCGATGAACTTAATTTAATTTATGGTGAACTAACTAGAACTTCTTTATCAGGAGTTCAAGGAATGCATATGCCTCCGACAGAGGATCCTGAATTTAGAAAATTAGGAGAAAATGTGTTTTTATACCGCGGCGAAAAAGGACCATTAAGAGGCTTATGGATAAGGGAAAAAGTAGAGAACGCCAAAAACGAGGCTTATAATTGGGCCCGTTATTCAATTGGTTTAAGGGCTAAATTACGTATAAATGACGAATTTTCTGGTATTTCTATTGAAAATTTTTTGCCTGAAAATTTTGAAAAAATAGGAAAAGTTGTACAAAAACAAGATGATGAAGGGGTATTAAGGCCTACAAAAAGACCCATACTTACTTTTGAAATTTTAACTAGAGCCGGACCTTTAGGTGTTTATGCAAAAGGTTCAGAAACACAATTATCTTTTTTTTATGATTATGCTAAACCCGGATATAGGCTTACTCCTTTTTCTTCAATACACAAATGCTCTTCAAAAAGAGAAATGGAAATTAGTTTTGAATTAGGAGCATTAGGAGTAAATGTTCCCAAAGTAATGGGATACTACGAATCCACGATAGAAGATTTCCTATTTGTAGAAAAAGTTGAAGGGGATAATCCACAGAAATTCCTGCCAAAGTCCAAAAGAACAATAATCAAACAAGATGCAGAAATGTTAGCAGCTATCTGCCTGGCAGGATATAGAAAACAAGGATTCACAGATTTTGATGATAAAATTTTTGATGAACAAAAATTATATTTAATTGATGTTGAAGAATGTGTAAATTTATACTCTTTCTTAGGATTTGATTTTAGAGAATTATTGCTAAATCCTAATGATAGAAAATTAACAGAATTCAGAAAAATGCAGAGGAAGATCTTTGAAGATAGGTTAAAAGATGCTATTTTTAATTATAGAGACACATTAATTCCAGACCCTGAAACCAAAGCCAGTTATATTAAAGCTTTTTATAGGAGAATAGGTTGGAAAAAACCATCTGAAAAAGAAATATGTCGGCTCACAACATTTGAAAGAGATTATATGACCACTGATAGGAGAGTTTCTATCGCGTGCGATACAGACTAACCACCAAACAACTCTTTTCTAATATCTTTTGCATATTTATTCGCAAGATGCATGGGCTCTGGAAGTTTGTGCGGAAGCTTAACAAATTTTTTTGCCAGCTCATAAGCTGTTTCTATGCTTATTAAATCTCCAGGGCTGACATAAAGCGGCCTGCTCCCCTGTTTACTTTGCAAAACTTTGCCGACTTTTTTCCCATTCAAAACAATATACTCTTTTCTAACCTCTCCAGCCAGCAAAGAATCTGCAATTCCTATTGTAGGAATTCCAGTAGAAATCGAAAAATGACTTGCAATTCCTAATCTCGGATGCGCAGTTCCATGCCCAGAAATAAAAATAACATCTGGTTTCTCCTCAAGCTTATTAAATGCTTCAATCATTGTTGGCAATTCACGATAAGCCCTGAAGCCTGGAATATACGGAAATTTCATTTTATCCTGAAAATACTCCTGTTCAAGAATTTCCATTTCTGGCGAGACAACAACGCACGCAGAAATAATTTTATTCTGAAAAAAAGCATTAGCTATCGCCCCAATTCTCTCTGGCATAGAAAAATCAACAGAATCTTTAATTACAAGCTCTTTTGCCAGCTTCTCTTGCTCATCTTCCAGCTTTTTCAAATTAATTCCATATTTTTTAGCTATCTCAGAACTCTTTGAGTTCTCAGCTGTTTCTTCTGGTGTCATTTTTCCTCTTTTGTTTATAAATTGTAATAAAAAGGAGTTAAAAAAACTTTCTATAATTGAAAAGCCAATTTAAAACTTCCCATTTGTCTTATATACTTTTGAGCCTCGCAAGATAATTTACTTTTATTGAGGTATCAGTTAATATAAAGTTTACTATCTCGAGCAAAGCGAGCCGGTTGTTTTTTAAACATCCACAACATTTTTAAATGTGTTTTACTGCAAATTCTTATGTTCGGAAAAAAAACTTGCGCAAGATGCAGAAAGAAAATAGGCAAAGACTTTTCTTATTGTCCGTTTTGCGGCTTTTACAATCAAGATAAAGAAAAAGAGCAAAAAGATTACGGCTTTTTAGGGAAAAAAGATGTAGAAAATCTTGATTTATTTGGAAGACAGGAAATTAAATTACCCTTTGGCTTTAACATGGTTTTTAATAAATTAATGAAAGAGATGGACAAGCAATTTCACGAATTGGATAGAGAAATTGGAAAAGAAAAAGAAATAATGAAAACAAGAAGAATTCCTATGGACAAAACAAAAATGCCTTTTATGAGGCAAGGAGGAATAAGCATAAACATTTCATCTGGAGCAGGAACTCCTGTAATAAAAGTCAGGAGTTTCGGAAATATGCCTGAGTTTAAAGAAATGGAGCAAGGAATAAAAGGAGACGCAAGAAAAGAGAGAAAACTTAAAATCGAAAATCCGAAAATAAGCGAAGAAAAAGCAAAAGCGCTTGCAAAACTTCCACGCCAAGAAGCAGAAAGTAAAGTTAGAAGATTAAGCGGCAAAGTAATTTATGAGATTGGGCTACCAAATGTTAAAAGCGAAAAAGATATTGTCGTGAATCAATTAGAAAACAGCATTGAAGTAAAAGCATTTTCAAAAGATAAAGCTTATTTTAAGTTTCTTCCTGTCAGCTTGCCTCTTCAAAAATACAAACTCGAAGATGGCAAGTTAATTCTTGAATTGGGGGAAGAATAAAAATAATAGAATTTCCAAAGATATTTAAAGAATTATTACTGCATTCAATTCAATGACATTTAGCATAAATTATTGTGAGCATGCAATAGTTGGAAATTACTTTCAACCATTAAATTCTATTTCCAACATTTTTTATATTCTGGCAGCGGTGCTTCTTTATTATTTCTACAAAAAAAGTAAAATTAAAGATGCTAAATCAAAAATATTCTTATCTTTGATTGTTTTGATAGGTGTCTGTAGTTTTTTATTTCATCTTTATAAAAATCAGGCTACTTTCTTTTTTGATGTTCTACCTATAGGTATTTTTTTCATTAGTTATGTTTACTTTTTGATTGTTAATATTAGTGAAAATAAAAAAGCAGGCTTATACTGGACTATAATTTTCCTTTTAATTATGGGTTTTGGTTTTATAATAACAAAATCAATAAGTGAGAATAATCTAATTAATGAAGCACAAGGCTATATTTTGACCTTGCTTTTTTTTGCGGGGGTAATAGCATACACTTATGCCAAAAGGATAAGCATTTCAAAAAAATTAACAATTATCTTTATATTATTTTTGCTTGCCTTAATTTTTAGACAGATAGACCTTTTATTATGTAATTATATCAAGACTGGCACTCACTTTATTTGGCATCTCTTAAGCTCAATCACAATGTATTATTCAATAAAAGTTTTGTACAAATAGAAATTACCTAAGTTCTCATATTTTTTGAATTACTCAAAAAAATACACCATAGCATCTTTTATTGTTTCAACTTCTTTAACCTCTATTCCTGCTTCTGCTGCAACATCAACTTTTTTTGGCTTGGTTTCTGTTGTGCAAATTTCACTGCTCCCAAATTCTTCACAATGTTCAGAAGTTTCATAAACAACATCTCTGCTCTGCAGCAAAGGAACTAAAAATATTTCAGCTCCTTTTTCTTTTGCTGCCTTAGCTTTTTCTAAAATTGCACTCACCGGCCCCATGCTTCCATCATGATTTATACTTCCTGTAATCATAACATTATTATTTAATTTTTTACTTTCTAAAGCAGCTATTGTTGCTATTGCCAAAGCAGCACCTGCCGAAGGCCCACCAATTAAAGAAGCATTTGCCTCAATTGTATAAACAATATCATAATCTTTTTCGTTTTTTCCAGTAACATTTTCTGCAACTTTTCTCGCTATTCTAATACTATGTTGAGTATCTGCCCAAAATAATAGATTATCAATATCTGTAAGTGTCCTGCCGCTTCCGCGAGTTGCTTCTACTGTTAAAATTGTATTCACTCCATTACCATCTGCATCAACTGCAGGCAGATACATTTTAACTCTTGTTGAGCCATCTGAAGAAAAAAATAGATCTAAATTGTCTTCTTCAGTTTTTGTTTCATTTTTAATTATCTTGGTTTTCTGTATTTTTAATAAAGCTCCAAGTAAAAATAAAATTACTAAAATAACAAACATTACAGTTATAATGAACTTAAAACTAAGTTTAGTATCTTGAATTTGCAAATCCTTGGCTCTAATTTTCCTTGTCTTTAAATTTCTTTTTGCCATTTTTTATAACAAATACTCTAATCTTATATTTTTAAACATTATGAATTTCTTTTCCATTTTTAATTATCAGTTCTCTCAACTTTTAAAAGATATGAGGCTGCTCAGATTTGAACTGAGGACCCCCGCCTTATCAGACTCACCTTCTGCCTAAATGTTCAGAACAGAATGCGGTGCTCTAACCGGGCTGAGCTACAGCCTCATTCAAAATAACTTAGGATATATCATTTAAAACTCTTTCTATATAATGTATACTTATCTATATGTTTGGGGTTTTCTGGTTTGATTATACTCATCCACCTATCAAACATCTTCTCTCCTCTAACTGAAACAACATAGGTCTTTTGCCTATTAAAGTCTTTATTAAATAATTCTGAATGAATAGTTGCTCTAAAACCTAGTTCGAAGAGAATTTTTTGTAACTGGCTAGCTAATTTCTCAGATATAGTGCTTATATGTATTCTTGGGTACAGCTTACTATTCTTTTTTTCAAGGTATACCCCACCATCTGTATCAAAAATGCCACGAGTTACTGCAATCTTTAAATTATTATCGGCCAAAAATAAACTTGGGATAGAAACTTGAAACTTCTTGCCTAATGGCAATCCAAGATTTTGTTTAAACTTAACCAGCTTATCATTCCATATCTGAAATCCAAAAACTCTTGTTGAAGGCATTTCTCTTAAACTAATATCTAAATCATAAAGTAACTTAAAAATTGGTTTTATTCTTTTTATATAATGCTCCCGGTCGTCTTCTATATGCCCCCTTAATTGGTATAATCCTTTAATTTTCTTACCTTGATTATAATAATTCATACTCCCATCTCCAATATGCCAACCAGTTTCTTCAGCGAGCTCGGGAGAGATTTTAGGAATTTTCATATTTAAAACTTTTTCTATCAAAATCTATAAAAAAGCGAACCAGCTCCGCCGCGTGTGGAGCTGGTTCATCATTCCTGCCTTTTGTGGAATGACTATGATGATTTTCCAAGATTTTAATGCTTTATAAAATTTACCTAAAATAAGGATAGCTTGTTAACTCTATGATTCGCATAAAAAGGCTTCGCTGAAATATTAGGTTTAAAGTTTACTAACTGATAACTAATTTGTACTATTGATAACTCATATTATTGATATGAATATATAGTATAAGACATTAATTTTTCCCCAAAGTTTATATACTCTAATTGTGTTTGTTTATTGGGAGGTGAAACATGAACAATAAACAAATAAAGGTTCTTAAGAAGTCTTATAAAAAAGAAAAAGATG
>Ga0315274_10001547_pt1 | contig 35301 bp, 25 predicted proteins | sample YL17G02_20_MG_FD_203700 | JGI IMG/M metagenome (GOLD analysis project Ga0315274, IMG submission 203700) | Sediment microbial communities from Yellowstone Lake, YNP, Wyoming, USA - YL17G02_20 | ecosystem: Environmental > Aquatic > Freshwater > Lake > Sediment | place: USA: Wyoming | collected...
TTTAATGGGCGAACAGACCAACCCTTGGGACCTTGTACAGCCCCAGGATGCGATGAGCCGACATCGAGGTGCCAAACCGGGCCGTCGATGTGAACTCTTGGGCCCGATCAGCCTGTTATCCCCAGAGTACCTTTTATCCGTTGAGCGATGGCCCTTCCACGCGGAACCACCGGATCACTAGGCTCGACTTTCGTCTCTGTTCGACTTGTTTGTCTCACAGTCAAGCTGGCTTATATCCTTGCACTCAACGCACGGTTACCGTCCGTGCTGAGCCAACCTTAAGGCGCCTCCGTTACCATTTAGGAGGCGACCGCCCCAGTCAAACTGCCCGCCTGTCAATGTCTTCCAACTGGTTAACAGTCGGAGTTAGAATTTCAACAAATCAAGGGTGGTATTTCACCGTTGGCTCCGCCAGAGCTAGCGCCCTGACTTCAACGCCTCCCACCTATCCTACACATGATTTGACAAAATTCAATGACAGGTTACAGTAAAGGTTCACGGGGTCTTTTTGTCCGATCGCAGGCAGGCGGCATCTTCACCGCCACTACAGTTTCGCCGGGCTTCTCGTCAAGACAGCGCTCCACTCGTTACACCATTCGTGCAGGTCGGAACTTACCCGACAAGGAATTTCGCTACCTTAGGACCGTTAGAGTTACGGCCGCCGTTTACCGGGGCTTCGGTCGAGACCTTTTCTCCGCCGAAGCGGAAATGAGCCCCTTCCTTAACCTTCCGGCACCGGGCAGGTGTCAGTCCCTATACATTGCCTTACGGCTTAGCAGAGACCTGTGTTTTTGTTAAACAGTCGGTAGAGCCACTTCACTGCGGCCCGCTTGCGCGGGCACCCCTTATCCCGAAGTTACGGGGTTAGATTGCCGAGTTCCTTAACGAGAGCTCACCCGAGCACCTTTGGATATTCTCCTCACCCACCAGTGTCGGTTTACGGTACGGTCACCCTGATGTCTGGCATAGAGGTTTTTCTCGGCAGTCAGTCAGGCTGAGTTCGTCCGCCTTGCGTTGGACTCCCATTCGCTATTAAGAATTACGACTGCGGATTTACCTACAGTCCATCCTAATAGCTTAGACCCGGACTTCCAACACCGGGCCCAACCTTTCTTTCTGCGTCACCCCATAGCTCGTAACGACACCAAGGTGGTAGCCGAATGTTAACGGCTTTTCCATCACCTACGCTTTTCAGCCTCGGCTTAGGTACCGACTAACCCTGGGCGGATTAACCTTCCCCGGGAAACCTTGGGTTTTCGGTGAACGGGTTTTTCACCCGATTTAACGCTACTCGTGCCGGCATAATCACTTCTGGCTCGTCCAGTGTATCTCACGATACACCTTCAGTCTACTACAGAACGCTCCCCTACCACGAAGAAAAACTAACGCTTCTCTCCGTCCACGGCTTCGGTGATAGGCTTGAGCCCCGATATATTTTCGGCGCAAGATTCCTTGACTGGTGAGCTGTTACGCACTCTTTAAATGATTGCTGCTTCTAAGCCAACATCCCAGCTGTCTAAGCAATCTCACATCCTTTTCCACTTAGCCTATACTTAGGGACCTTAGCCGATGGTCTGGGTTATTCCCCTTTCGGCAACGAAGCTTATCCCTCGCCGCCTCTTTCCTTTGGTCTAAGAATGATGGCATTCGGAGTTTGGTTGAGTTCACTCCTGCTTAGCAGGAGCTTGCCCATCCAGTGCTCTACCTCCACCATCTAACCCAAAAGACTGTTCTTAAAAGCATTTCGGGGAGAACCAGCTATCACCCAGTTTGATTAGCCTTTCACTCCGACCCACAGCTCATCCGAGGGTATTGCAAGGCCCACCGGTTCGGACCTCCCTTCGATGTTACTCGAAGTTCATCCTGGCCATGGGTAGCTCACTGGGTTTCGGGTCTATACCGTGCAACTAATCGCCCTATTCGGACTCGCTTTCGCTATGGCTCCTCCGCAAAACGGATTAACCTTGCTGCACAGAATAACTCGCCGGCTCATTATTCAAAAGGCACGCGGTCACTGCCCATACCAAACCTTACGGAAAGGTACAGGCTAGCTCCCACTGATTGTAGGCACACGGTTTCAGGTTCTATTTCACTCCCCGCCAGGGGTTCTTTTCACCTTTCCCTCACGGTACTCGTGCACTATCGGTCAGCTATTAGTGTTTAGTCTTATCAAGTGGTCTTGATGGATTCCCACAGGGTTTCTCGTGTCCCGTGGTACTTGGAAACCTGACCTGAGAAGGACTTCTGAATTTCGCCTACTGGACTATCACCATCTTTGGTTCTCCTTTCCAGGAAAATTCAGCTACTCGGAAATCTTTTTGACTTCTCCGTCTCATAGCAGTTGACGCAGCCAGGTCCCACTACCCCGCTCAGGCAGCACCTGCCAGCTTTAACGCCTGAATCGGTTTAGACTATTTCCGTTTCGCTCGCCGCTACTCGGGAAATCGAATTTCTTTCTTTTCCTCCGGGTACTGAGATGTTTCACTTCTCCGGGTTCGCCTCATCCGACTATGAATTCATCGGATGATGTAGTCCAATTATAGACTACGGGTTGCCCCATTCGGGTATCGCCGGGTCAAAGGTTGTGTGCACCTCGCCGACGCTTTTCGCAGCTTACCACGCCCTTCATCGCCTTTAGCTGCCAAGGCATTCACCGTATGCCCTTAGTAGCTTGCATGAAGAAACCTGCCAATTCAAATTGTCAAAGAACAGACTAAATATTATAATCTACTATATATATAATCAAATTTTGCCAAATGTCAAGTAAAAATTCAACCAGAATTTACCAACCATAAGTTTACCAAATATCGATTTGCAAGTTATTGAAAAACATGAATATTATATTACTTTAAGACTAAATTTATATATCTAAAACCCATAAAAATTATTGACAAATCGTTTATTACAATTAAAGTATTTCTATAACTAACGTACAAGTAAGTTTCAATAAGAATAATTTAAAATTATTGGTGAAACCGGTATTAAAAAACGGAGGCAAAATGAAACGAATCTTTGTATTTAGCTTTCTAATCATACTTAGTCAAAGTTCATTTTACGCCCAAGAACCAAATTTCAAGGTGAATGCTATAATTGAGAAAGTTTCGCACCAATTGGCCGGTAAAGTGCAAGAATTGACATCACCCTTAACCGGTGAATTTTTATTGGATACAAATTTTGTCACGACGGTTGAACCTCGTGACCAGAACTATCCTTCGGTTGCGTTTGATGGAACTAATTATTTGGTAGTTTGGTATGATGACCGAGGTGGCGACAATGATATTTATGGGGCAAGGGTTTCTCAAAGCGGTACGATTCTCGACCGGAACGGAATCATCATATCATCCGCCACCAGTCGTCAAGAATCGCCAACCGTTAGTTTTGATGGAACGAACTATCTGGTGGTTTGGCAGGATTACCGAAGTGGTTACAACAATTTTGACATTTATTGCGCTAGGGTTGCCCAATCCGGGGCAGTGCTTGATCCCGATGGGATAGCTATTTCAACTGCCGCCGGAAATCAGGAATTTCCTTCGGTTATGTTTGGGGGTGAAAATTATTTTGTGGTTTGGCAGGACGAACGTAATGGGAACCTTGATATTTACGGAGCCAGAGTTACCCAATCCGGGACAGTACTTGATCCAGCCAGCATTGCGATATCAACCGCAAATAATACCCAAAAAGTTCCCGGCTTGGCGTTTGATAACAACAATTATCTGGTTGTTTGGCAAGACGCTCGAAATAGCGGAATTCTTTATCCGGATATCTATGGTGTCCGCATCGACCAATCCGGTTTGGTTTTAGATTCAAATGGCATTGTAATCTCGGCGGCATCAGATCGACAGTCCGAGCCGGCGGTTGCATTCGATGGAATTCACTATTTAGTCGTTTGGGAAGATGGTCGTAATAATGATATTCTTGGTGCCCGGGTCTCTCCCACTGGAGCAGTTCTCGATACGAACGGTTTCGCAATTTCAACCGCAAATGATAATCAGGATTATCCATCAGTTGCTTTCGATGGCAGCAATTATCTGGTTATCTGGCAAGATTATCGAAATCAGACTGATTTTAACATTTATGGTTCAAGGGTAAGCCAAAATGGCGCAGTCTTTGATTCGGCTGGCATCGCCATCTCGGTTGCCGCCAATGACGAGGAATTTCCTTCAATCATCTTCGGTACTACGAGCTTTCTCACGGTTTGGCGAGACGAAAGGAATGGTTCTAATGACTTCGATATTTATGGTACAAGGATTTCTTCGGGCGGAATAATAATTGACTCAACCGGATTCGCTATTTCAATAATCGCCAATTGGTATAACCAATCATCTTCTTCGGTTGCTTTTGATGGAACCAATTACTTTGTTGTTTGGACCGATGAGCGCCCTGGGAATAAAGACATTTATGGTGTAAGGGTGAATCAAGCCGGTTTAGTCCTTGACCCTTTAGCTATCCCAATCTCAATCAGTCTGGGCAACCAATATTCACCCGTAGTTGCTTTTGACGGAACAAACTATTTAGTAGCATGGACCGACGAACGCAATCTTTCAACTTCTTATGCTGATATTTATGGCACACGAGTAAGTCAATCCGGGTTGGTTCTCGACACCGCCGGCATCGCCATTTCCGCCGCACCCTATGACCAACAACTACCTTCGGTCGCTTTTGACGGGACCGATTATCTAATCGCGTGGCAAGACCGGCGCAATGGCTTAACCAACTGTGATATTTATGGGGCAAGAGTCAGTCGAGCCGGAACTGTGCTTGAACCAAATGGTTTTGTCATATCCAATGTTAGTGATGACCAAGAAGTTCCAGCGATCGCTTTTGATGGAACCAATTACTTAGTGGTTTGGGAGGATGAACGAAACGCCTACCGCGATATTTACGGCACCCGTATCTCCCAAGCCGGTACCGTTCTTGAACCAACTGGGATCGCTATTTCTAACGCCTCGAGTTATCAGGAATCCACTTCGGTCGCTTTTGATGGTACTAATTATCTGGTCGTATGGCAGGACCGCCGCAATGCCTCACATGACATTTATGGTGCGCGGCTGAACCAAGCTGGTTTACTGCTTGATACGACGGGTATTTCAATCGGCAATATTTTGGAAGACCAAAACCGCCCCGATGTTGCTTTTGATGGCACAAATTATCTTATTGTGTGGCAGGACTATCGAAGCGGTACGTCTTGGGATATTTATGGGGCAAAACTGAACTTGGCTGGGGCTTTAGTAGATACCTTCGCCATATCGACGCAAAATGGCAATCAATTAGGACCGGTTTTATCCCATGGTCCCAATGACCAATTATTGTTTGTTTATTCCGGTTGGACCGATTCAATAAATAATCTTCCGGCAAATTCAATGCGAATCTGGGGTAAGCTTTATCCTGGACCAGGAATCGAAGAAACTCGCCAACCGCTTTCGGTCAACCGCCTGCCGCTTGAAATCTGTCCCAATCCATTTATATCAAATACCGTTATCCGCTTTTCGCCGTCCGCTCAAAACAAAGTTTCCCTTAAAATCTACGATATCTCAGGAAAACTGGTTAAGTCTTTTACTTCTAACAACCAAAAACTATCAACTAACAACTATTTTGTCTGGCTCGGCACCGATGATTCAGGTAAAAAACTACCGGCTGGTGTTTATATCATCCGCTTAGAAACAACCAATGGTAGTAAAACCAAGCAGTTGGTTATTCTTAGGTAGCTAAATATGATACAAGAAAGTAAAGTTATTGTAGGCACGGTTTTAACCGTGCCTTGTTTTGCCCTGATAAATCAGAAATTGTAGGGGTTCACCGCACTTCGTTTGGCGGACTCTTCGAGTAGCGATTTATCGAACCCTTGAATTGATGGTTAGTCAACAAATAAGTTTGAAGATTTTAAAAAAGCAGGTCGGATAAATCCGACCCCTACAAAGGTTAGAGATAGAAAGGATATAAAATGAAGCATTTTTGTAAAATTCTCTTCGTAGCTATTATTCTTTCAACCACCTTATTAGCTCAGGTTGAAAGCTTACCCGCACCGGTCATCAATCGTCACTCATTTGAGATTCTCTCCAACAGCCGTTATTCACTTCATTCCGGTTTCACTAGTTCGCTTTCCAATCAGATACTTTCCAATATTCTCTGGGCAATGGACCAGGTACCAAAAATCGGCACTTACTGGGAAGTCTATGTCGCTACCCCAACCAATGTCTATCAATACGACCCTCAAAATAATACTTTAGTTGTGCACCGTTCGGGTAATCATCGGTTCAGTTCAAGCTCAGCTTTTGAGGTCGGTATCGCATCCGACCGGTACGAGGATTGCGGTTTTGCGATTCAGGTCGGACAGCTGGCGGCTTGTGCCTTCTGGGATTCGGCAAGCAGTAATGCAGTATCCTGTCCGATGCAATTTGCCACTAATTATGCCAATACCAACTGGAATCCAACTCATTCTATCAAAATGGTCGACGTCTATGGGCAGGCTTCGAGAACCGGACTTAGTAGAACTTGTGTTGCTATCTCATCCGATTCATCTTTGCCTTTACCCAGTACCTCAGGTTCTGACACCTTCGAAATACTCTTATCCAATCTGCAGCAAGATTCGGTCTTCAGCCCAAATATGCTTTCGCTTTCAACAACTTCCCAATTATTGTGGGCAGGTTATGGCGTTACGCCCCATCTAACTACCAATAATCGGCGTGGCACTACTATTCCTTCGGCGGTAGCCAATTACTATCTAACCGGTAAAATCTATTTAGTAAATGACAGCGGAGTTAATCGGTATCATAACCGTTTGCCGCCTGGTACTGGTTTGACCACTTCTGACCATCGGCTTGAACTTGTGACCAGTGAAGACCGAAGGCAACAGCTTCGTGCGGCATCTTCTCGAATACCGTCCACTGCACCGGTTTATATTGTCGTCTGTGTGGCTGATACGAGCTTAAACTATTCGATGCTTGAAGCTGGCTTTGCCGGAATTCAATATCTGATTCAAGCCAAGATTTTAGGTCTGGCTGGATTTTTCACTGTCCCGCTCTCCCCAACTGAACGGTCGTCAATCATCACGGCTCTGGGTTTACCCGGTTCAAATTATCCGGTGATTGTCTTCTCGGCTGGCGAATTAGCCACCAGTATTAAAGAATCTAATGTTATTTCACTAAAAACATCCAGAATCCAGGCAACATCACCCCAGCGTATTCCGATTAAAATCGAATACTGGTTAGCTGAACCGGGAAATTCCCAAGTCATTATCTACGACTTAGCCGGCAGACCAGTTTATAGCTTTAAACCACAATCACAAAAAGCCGGGATTCACAGTATTGAATGGAACGGTAATAATCAGAATGGTCACCAATTACCGGCTGGGGTTTATTTCGCTCGTCTAATTATCGGCAAGGAAGTTTATTCAACCAGGATTATTCTAACGCGATAAATAGAATAAAAGGGATTGCAGAAGTATCTTATCTTTGCGGTTGAAAGATTTTCTTCGTGCTTTCTAAATTTCGTGCCTTCGCGGTGTCTTTACTCTCTGTGTTTTCAATGTCCTCTGTGGTTATCGTTTCCTCTCCCTGAGATGGGAGAGGATTAAGGTGAGGGTGAAAAACTCTGATTTGACTATGGTAACTATGGAAGTTCGACTTCGATAGTTAAGAAAGCTTTAAATGATAATTAAAAAGTATTGACATTCCTAAAATTATTAGCATATTTTTGGTATGTCTTTAGCTACGATAGGTGGAATGTTCTTGTTCATTTTCAAAAGTAAAATCAGTGCTCAATCAAAGGCAAAGGAGGTAAGATGAAACTTCTAACCATTTTTCGTAGCCCGAAATCTGTTGTCCGTGATTTTTTCACGAAACACGCATCACGAACACGGCACACGATTCTTCTCCTAACTGCTATCTGCTCTCTGCTGCCGGCTATTATATCTGCTCAAGTTTATACCGCCTGGATAAGAAGATACAATGGACCTCGAAACTACATTGACAGAGCCAAAGCAATAGCAGTAGATGTTCAGGGAAATGTTTACGTGACAGGAAATAAGGATGGGTTCGATTCTTATGCTGATACTCTGACTGACTACGCGACAATCAAGTATAATCCCAATGGAGTTCAACAATGGGTAGCCCTTTACAATGGACCAAGAGATTCTGCTGATTATGCAACGGCGATAGCAGTTGATGGTTCGGGCAATGCCTATGTGACTGGATTAAGCTATGGATTAGGCACAGCTGGCGATTATACGACAATAAAGTATAACTCTTTCGGTGAAACATTATGGGTAAGAAGATATATGGGGACCCTTATACATAATACGGATGAAGCAAGAGCGATAGCAGTTGATGGTTCGGGCAATGTCTATGTGACTGGTGGTAGCATTGGTCCGGAGGGTTGGGGATTTGCGACTATCAAATATAATCCTTCCGGGGAAACTCTATGGGTAAGAAGATATGTTGGTTCACTAGGGGCGAATGCCATGATGATTGATAATTCAGGCAATGTATATGTAACAGGGGACTTTATAACAATAAAGTATAGTTCATCAGGAGTTGAGCAATGGGCTGTAATATATGATGGACCAGGAGTTGATATATCTAGAGCGATAGCAGTTGATGGTTCGGGAAATGTCTATGTGACAGGATTGAGTTGGGGTTCAGGCTCTGCTTACGACTATGCGACAATCAAGTATAACTCTTTAGGTGAAACATTGTGGGTAAGAAGGTATAACGGTCCTGGAAATGGTTGGGATTTAGCAACTGCAATAGGGATAGATGATTCAGGTAATGTTTGTGTAACAGGAATGAGTATTGGTGCAAATAATTCTAACGAGTATGCTACTATTAAGTACAATGCTTCAGGAGACACCTTATGGGTTAGAAGATATAGTTATGGTGCTGGATACTACGCTGAGGCTAATGCGATAGCCCTTGATGATTCGGGCAATGTCTATGTAACCGGACAGAGTTCGGCTCCTGGTACTTTTGGTGGCTATGCGACAGTCAAGTATAATGCTGCTGGGGTTCAGCAATGGGTCGTAAGATATGTGGGGCCTGGAAATGGCGATGACGAGGCAAATGCGATAAGAGTAGATAATTTAGGCAATGTCTATGTAACAGGTAGGAGTATGAGTGCCGGTCCAAACAATTATGACGACTACGCAACAATAAAGTATATTAATTCTCCCCTCCCCCCCGATGTGGGCTGCACTCAGATTGTTACACCTTCTGGTACAATAGATTCAATTGGTCCTATCATTCCTCAAGCTCGGGTCGGAAATTATGGTACTAATACCGAGACTTTCAATGTCACTTTCAGAATTGGGGCTTCCTATATCCAGACTCGACCTAAAACGCTTAGTGCTGGAATTGAAGATACTGTGAATTTCCCCGCTTGGGTTCCGGTTCGAGGAACTTACACTACACGCTGCAGTACTTATTTAGCCGGTGATGTGAATCGGACCAATGATACACTCTCGGGTTCGGTAACGGTTAGAGTTAGAGATGTTGGGGTAACCCAAATTGTTACTCCGGCTGGGACGATTGATTCAACAGGCTCAATTGCCCCTCAGGCACGGGTGAGGAATTATGGAACAAATTCCGAAACCTTCAATGTCACTTTCAGAATTGGGGCTTCCTATATCCAGACTCGACCTAAAACGCTTAGTGCTGGAATTGAAGATACTGTGAATTTCCCCGCTTGGGTTCCGGTTCGAGGAACTTACACTACACGCTGCAGTACTTATTTAGCCGGTGATGTGAATCGGACCAATGATACACTCTCGGGTTCGGTAACGGTTAGAGTTAGAGATGTTGGGGTAACCCAAATTGTTACTCCGGCTGGGACGATTGATTCAACAGGCTCAATTGCCCCTCAGGCACGGGTGAGGAATTATGGAACAAATTCCGAAACCTTCAATGTCACTTTCAGAATTGGGGCTTCCTATATCCAGACTCGACCTAAAACGCTTAGTGCTGGAATTGAAGATACTGTGAATTTCCCCGCTTGGGTTCCGGTTCGAGGAACTTACACTACGCGTTGCAGTACCTATTTAGCAAACGATGTAAATCGGACCAATGATACCATTTCTGGTTCAGTCACGGTTCAAGCACCGACGATACCTTCAGGTTGGCAAACAATGGCGCAAATTCCAACTTTACCATCAGACAAGAAACCGAAATCTGGAAGCTGCATGACTGGACTGAATAATAAAATCTACTTGCTGAAAGCATCTAATACTCAGGACTTCCATATTTATACACCAGATGCTGGTTTGGGAACATGGACAAGTGATACGATGCCAGTCGGCAGTAAAGAGACTGGCGATGGTAAGAAACCGAAAAAAGGTGCTTCAATCACCGGTCTTGGTAATTCCCTTTTTGTCTTGCGAGGGAATAATACCCCTGGTTTCTGGAAATATAAGACCGCTCCACCTGAAAGTATTGGCTGGTATAAACTGGCTAACATTACTACGGGTCTTAAGAATCCAAAAGACGCTTCGGGACTAGTAGCCGTTAATACAGGTGGTACTGATTATATTTTTGCGATGAAAGGTTCTAAGACTGACGAGTTCTATCTGTATGATATACTGACTAATACCTGGGCACCAACCCCGACCAAACCGACGGCTGGCACCAGTGGCAAAATAGGTTATAAGAAAGGTTCTTGTCTGTGCTATGATGGAAATAATTTGGTCTATGTCCTAAAAGGCAGTTATGGCGACTTTTTTAGCTATAACCTTGTGACTAATACCTGGACTGAATTAAAACGCTATGACTACAAACTTTTTATTAATCGTGACGGAAGGAAGAAAAAGATTGGTGAAGGCTCCGGACTCATATACTATAACAATTTCATCTACCTTCTTAAAGGTGGTAACACCCTTGAATTCTGGTTGTATGATATTGCCCAGGATTCTTTTATCCAGATGGGACCAGCCACTACTTGGGATATCCCGCCGGGTAGCGGTAAAAAGGTTAAGGGCGGTGGCTGTCTAACTAAACTAGGCGATAACTTCTATGCGGCAAAAGGTGCAAACACACCTGAATTTTATAAACACTCTGTACCAACAACATCAATTGTATTAATCCCAAATCCTACCACCAATAACGAAGGAACAATGGCTGATAAAATGATAACCGACCAATTCAGCTTATCAATTACGCCCAATCCGGTAATTGATATTTTGGCAGTGAATTACCACATGCTTAAAGCGGAGCTAGTAAATATCAAACTGTACAATGTCTGCGGGAAACTGGTTAAATTTTATAATAACCCTAAACCAACCAAAGACGGTTTATTCTCAATTGATACGAAATCTTTTCCATCTGGTATTTATATTTTACGATTTAATTCGGGCGATATAAACTATACAAAAAAGGTCATCTTGGAAAAGTAATACTTTCAATATCAACGACTAAAGGGCTCGGATAACTGAGCCCTTTTTATTTTTAACTTTATTCAAGTAAACGACCCCCTAAATAACCCGATAGTTGCCCCTAAGCTACTCTGAAAAAGTAGAGCCCGGCGGATAGTGCATAGCGGCAGAGTGAAGATAGATACGAGAGGCAGAAGGTGTTGAGTTGAAAAATCTCCCTGAGAAAAAATTTCATTAAAATCACCGATTAGAAAGCAACCCAAAGAGTGTCTCATAAGTTCCCCCAACCATCGGCTAAAAAATTTGGTAGCGTATAATATCTTGTGTAAATTTATGGAGACAAAGAAAAGAGCAAGGTGTATCCTCTCATATAGTTATAAAAAAGAAAGGAGAACACACCATGCTCGATTATTACTTGCATCTAAGCAAGAAAGAATATATCGACCGTTTAAATGAAGTCAAGGATTATTACACCGACTGGGAAACTGAAGTCATTGAACGCCCAATGCGCGATGCTTTAAAGAAACTTTTAGAGTCAACTATGCAAGTCGAAATGCTCGGACAATTAAAAGCTAAACCATATCAGCGGATAAAAGTAAGAACTGACTACCGGAACGGTTCTTACTGTCGAAACGTTGTAACCAAATTTGGCATGCTCCGTATGCTTGAAATACCCCGTCCCCGTAAAGGTGGTCTTAAGACTAAAGTCTTCCAACGTTACCAAAGACGATGGAAAAAAGTAAATGATTTCATTCGAGGTATCTTTATTGCTGGGGTAAGTACCCGCGAAACTGGTTTAGCCATTGAAGCTATTTTAGATGCTCAGCCCACTGCCAGTACGGTCTCAACCATCACTAAAATCTTAGATGAAGAGGTAAAGAAGTTTCAAAGATGTCCGCTTAATGATGATTACCGCCATCTCTTCTTAGATGGGGTATGAATTAAGGTTAGCGGGTATAAGGTCGTGAAAAAAGTATTACTTATCGCCTATGGGATAAAGCATACTGGGCAACGGGAGATTATTGGATTTCGTCTAGCTGGAAGTGAAAGTGCTTCGGAGTGGGAGAGTTTTCTTTGGGATCTTTATCGGCGTGGTTTGAAAGGGGATAAATTAAAGCAGATTACGGTTGATGGGAGTAAAGGTCTATTAGTCGCTACCTTATCGGTATATCCTCATGTACCACGGCAGCGGTGTTGGGTACATAAATTAAGTAATATAGCGCGGCGGTTACCGGCGAAGTATCGGGCAGAATGTCTGGCTGGGGCGAGAAAGATATATTTAGCGACCAATTATCGTAAAGCATATGCTCAGTTTAGGAGTTGGGCAAGGGAATGGCAGGGATTGGTTCCGAAAGCGGTGGAATGTCTTGAAGAAGATTTAGAAGAGCTTCTTACTTTCCTTAAGGAAGAGCCGGGGTTACATTCGAAGGTAAGGACGACGAATGCGATTGAGCGATTATTTCGGGAGTTAAGGAAGCGAATAAGGCCGATGTGTAGTTTTGCCAATAAGGAAAGTTGTGAACGGATAGTGTATGCATTATTCAAGAAATATAATAACCATTGGGAGGAACGCCCCTTATGGAAGACAAAAGAATTTACACAAAATTCTTGACACTACCAAAAATTTCTTAAAGATTGACTATACTTTGAAATTTAATAAAATGGAAGTATGAAGAATAATTCTTTAACCCAAAAAACCTTGACCCTCTTGTTGTCGGCTAAAAGCAAAACAGCAAGAAAATATGCTGGTAAACATGTTTTAGTGGTAAAGGATAAAGTCATCCCGTTAAAAAATAAACGAGAAGAAATGTGGCAAGATATCGAAAGGTTAAAGAAGAAGTACGGTGAAATGCCGATAATTACCTTCGTGCCCCGACCCGACTTTTCTTATATTCTTTAGAATGGAAATAGCTAAATTCCCATTCAAAAAAATTGGCAAGGAATATTTAGGCACCATCTGGCGACCTTACGCCACCGTTTCAATTAAAGCAAAGAACACCGACTGGATTCCAGTCGAGATGTTAGTAGATAGCGGAGCCGATTACACACTGCTGCCAAGAAAATATGCCGAGTTATTGGGGATTGATTTTTCAAAATGTACCCCTAAAACGACGTTAGGTATCGGTGGTTCCGAGACCGTATATTTTTATAAATCAATTATGGTGAGATTAGGAAGCTGGCAAAAAGAAATTCCGGTAGGATTTTTAGCGCGCAACGATATTCCCCCTCTTTTAGGAAGGTTAGAATTTATTGAGGTTTTGGAAGTAACCTTTAAAGATTTTAAGACAATTTTTAAAAAATAACCACCTCGTTCTAACCTGACCTTAGTTATAAAATAACTTATCCTGGCAAATTTGGTAGAATAAGCAGCCAAACTGGTTGCCACTAGTCTGCTCCCTAACCGACTCCGTAGGTTGCCCCCTAGGCTACCCCCGAAAAAGCAGTGACAAGTGCATAGCGGCTAGTGGTTAGTGAAGATAGAAAAGAGAACCCGCCCCCGAACTTACTCCCCAGGTTGCTTAGGGGACTACCCCCGAGTCTACTCCCGAACCAACTCCCCAGCTTGCTCCCGAAGCCGCCCCCCAAGTTGTCCCCGAAGCTGCCTCCCAACCCGCTTCCCAACCAACCCCCCAACCAACCTCGGAAGCGACTCCGGAAGCGACCTCCGAGGCGACTCCCCAAGCCGCTTAGGGGGTCACCCCCTAGGCGGTACCCCCTCCCAAGCCCGAAATTACGGTAAGCGTTTAGCGATGCTCGACTTAGGAGAAAAAATAGGTCGAAAAAAAGTTGATTTATATTACAACTTTCTACTGACCTAAAATTACCAAATTCCAATCACCAAATCCCAATTAATTTCAAAATCCCAATTCCAAATATTAAAAAATCTCCGTTGTCTCTGCGGTTAAATTTATCCCAGTGTTTTCAACGTCCTCAGTGGTTATCGATTCCTCTTTCTGAATTGGCAGAGTATAATGTGAAGTAAAAAATTCAGTTTTGTTCCGAAAATTATGGGAGTTCGTTTTCAATGAAAAAATCGATTGCTCAGACCAAAAGTCAAACCAACCTACTTAGTACGCTTTATCTTTTTATTAGTTAGTGACTTTGGATATTATGACTAAAAGTTTTACTCCTGGTTGTTTATTTATTATATGTCAAATTTTTATGGTCATCGGTCAATTAAAATCCACCACCAACTCGTCCGTTGTTCTTTCTATCATATCGAAATTTTGGCCACGGAGCATTAGCGATCTGTCCTAAACCATAAATAGCGTAAAAATAACCATCCATTGAACCCACATAAACCGTTTCATCAGTACTAATCGTCGCGGAAGACATTATATCACCACCCGTCTCCGTTTTCCATTTCAACGAACCATCATTGGCGAGGGCGTACAAATAATTATCCCCTGCCCCGACCCAAATTGTGCCATCCGAACCAATCATTGGTGTCGACCATGCGCCCGATTCAGTTTGAAAGCGCCATTTTAATGAGCCATCGGCATTCAAAGCATAAATATACTCATCCAAGGACGCAATATAGATTGTACCATCCGTTCCAATCGCGGGTGAGGAATATACCGTATAACCGGTTTGATAGCGCCATTTCAATGAACCATCCGGATTTATCGCATAGACATAATTATCTAACGACCCGATATAGACCGTACCATCCGAACCAATACCGGGGGAAGACCAGAATCCATAGTTTGCTTGGTATCGCCACTTTAAAGTACTATCCGGGTTCAGAGCATAAACATAATTATCTTCGGACCCAAAATAAATGGTGCTATCCGGTCCGATTGCTGGTGAAGACGTAATCGAAGCACCGGTTAAATAGCGCCATTTTAATGTTCCATCCGGAGCCAAAGCATAAAGATAATTATCGGCTGAACCAAAATAAATTGTGCTATCAAACCCAATCGCGGGTGAAGAGCGAACCATATTACCAGTTTGGTATTTCCATTTTAATGAGCCATCAGCATTCAAAGCATAAAGATAGCTATCCTCTGACCCAATGTAAATTGTGCCGTTGAAGCCAATCGAAGGTGAAGATATAACATTAGAGTCGGTCGCAAAAGACCATTTTAAAGACCCGTCAGCATTAAATGCATAGATATTATTATCTTCTGAACCGAAATAGATTGTATTGTCTGAACCAAGAGCTGGCGAGCTCCATATTCCGCCGCCTGTTTGATATCGCCATTTCATGAAACCGGGCGCACCGTGAGTGATGGTAATTTGATGTTCACTCGACCAGTCAGAGGGTTCGTTTTTCGCATCTTTTGCTCTTGCTTTAATTGAATATTGTGCATTCGGTTGGAAGGATTTAGACATGCTTATTGATGTGCCGCTTTCTACATAAGCGCTCCAATCCGAGGTATCACTATTCCCCCAATCAAACTGGTATGAAATGCTGTCATTGTCCGGGTCGGTGGTTGAAGTAGTAAAGGAATAAGGGATACCGCCTTGACCGCTTGTCGCACCACTCGGAGTTGCGGGAGTTAAGGGTGGTTTGTTTCCTTTCGGACAACCGATAAATAGAAGCGCGCACAAGATAGCGCCTTTTGCCATCAATTTACAAAATAGTTTCATTTGTTCTCCTTTCACTATTTTTTTAATCAATCTATCCCGAAAAGGGTATTGGAATTTTCTCACCGCTTTTAATTCTACTTAAATTTTGGTTTAACTGGTTAATGCAATAATAATTCCGGTTAAGAAGATTCCGCCAATTAGTCCACCAACACAAGCAGGACCAATCCTGACTTGGGCATCGGGTCCCAGAGTTGGAGATGTCACTCCAAACATTACTCTGAGTCCAGGGATAGCACCCCAATTATTGGTAAATGTGTAATTACCATAAACTGCCCCAAGCAAGCGGAAATAGTATGTCCGCAATCCAATCACACCGAGTCCCGCGCTCAAGGTCAATCCATCATCATGCATTACTTGGTCATTGGATGGATCCTTCCAACTATACCTGGTAATTCCGGCACCAAATCCGGTGATTGGGGAAAAATCACCTTTTCCCAAAACATAATTAACCATTAAATCGAAGTTTATGTCTTTTTCGTCATACTTGCCGCGCAGCAAACCAACTTGCATCATAGTGAGCAGTTGTTGTGTTTCAAAACTTACCGCAAGATTAAGATTAACCAGATTCCGAGAAAGAACTAATGAGTCTCCCGTCCATGGTTTAAATTTTCGATTGGTTTCCTCAAACGGATAAAACAAATATCCAGCCGTGAGAAAGATGCTCGTATAAGGTTTACGCGGTCGTTTGAATCCAGGTTCGACTTCTGAACTGATTACTTTTTCTGGTTCTACTGTTTCGCCGAAAGTTCTTTTCTCGACTATTGCTTTGACAATTCGGTCACACATTACAGGAAATTCTTCGAGCGCCGGAGTCTCAATCTTATCGGCAAGCTCCACGGCACCAGAATTAGCATCGATAAACTGATAGGAGTGATAGGTTTTTGAACCGATTTGCATTATGTTACCGATTAGTGCCTTAGCTACCCCAATTCTCTTTGCATAATTTGCTGCGGTGACGACACCATAACATTCGATGCCGGATGGCTGTTCAACTACAACGTATTTATAAGTTGAATTTAAGGCATCTTTGAGTAATTGGGTTGTCGTTCGGATTAAAGTTGTATCCACCCCGCGATTCTCAAAGTCGCAGAGTAAAACTTTGGTTTGGGCGGTCATGATAGAGACGATTGCTACTATTAGGACGAGGATTTTTGGTTTAACCATAAAACCTCCTTTGATTATTTAAATTATGCTTCAAACGTGTCACCCTTTTGGGGAACACGGTTCTTTTTTGAAACTGAATCCCACCCTTGATTCAGTGTCATCATAAGCATCACATTTTTATCGGCAGGGCTGAGAACAGACTGGTAGCCTATTGTTATTAGGCAGGATACGTCTGAGATAGATAATGCAATCCGATTTAGCCGAAGAGTGGATAGAATTTGGGAATTCAGTCTAATAATGACCTTTTATACCAGAATTTGGCGAAATGTCAACAGTATCTTAATATGTCAACCCAGCTCATTCCTTCGGGATTGAAAGATTTTCTTATTTCACTTGTGAGTACTTAGCAAATCTTGTAATTATTGAAGCTATAAAAATTAATAAACCTTTATTATTTTCATCAAATTTCTCTTTTAAAACTTTGCATTGATTAATCTAAAATCGAGGGTAGTTATTGTTTTGCCGTCGTTAATCTTTTCTGATTTGAAACCAAAAGATGGCGGGTCGAGATGATTGAAGAGAAATCCTTGTTGAGGATTTTTAGGTCGACTCCATTGGTAACCCAAAATCGCTCCAAGCGGCGATAGTGCAGCCCCTAATATCCCACCAATAATAACAAGCGTAACTTCTGAATCACTTAAATTTCTCCCACCCCAAAACTCTTTGACCAAAAGTCCAGTTACCGGTAAAGCTCCTATATACGAGCCCGCCAATGTCCACCCAAAAGGCCCCCGCTCATTTGGGGCATAATAACGATTACCATTAAAGTATGCCCCGATTGCCGAAGCCGCCGGGGCAAGGGCAAAAAAGCTATAACCGAGTACCGCTACGTATTTACTCGCTGGATAGTCTTTCATATCTATCCCGCCTCCCATAGCAGCTACAATAAGCATTAATTCGCCAGCACCTACGGCACAAACGCAACCACCAGCAGCAGCGATATATTGATACAACCCAACTTTGGATTCCTTTATTTCTTGTCCGAATGATAATCTGATTAGTGCAAAAAGTAGAACTAAGATTATTATTTTATTTATCTTAAGCTTCAAGATTATTCACCCCTTTTCCTAAAGGTCACCGTGTCCCGATTTTCGTAGAAATTTGTTAAAATAGTAATTGCGGTTATTCTAACTATCTAAATCAACCAGTCAAGAACTTCTTAACTAACGGATTAATAGACCAGTCTAGGGGATGACTCCTTAGGTAACCTACCAGGCAACCCCCTAAGCTACTCCCTAGGTCACCTCCCAAGTAATCCCCTAAGCTGTTCCCTAAGTGACTTCCCAGGTGACTCCCTAAGCAACCTGTTAGGCAACCTCCCAAGCGACTCCCCAAGTCACACCCTAAGCCACCTATGGGGTCACCCCATAGGTGATACCCCCCCCCGAGCGATTTTTGATGTAAGATTTTAAATTTTCAAATACTTAGAAGAAAAAATGGGTCATTTTTGAGTATACTTATAAGTATACTTTTCTCTGGCACAAAATTACCAATTTCCAATCACCAAATCCCAAATAATCCTCCTCACCCTACCCTCTCCCACAAGGGGAGAGGAGTTTTTTCTTATCAGTGTTTTCAGTGTCTTCAGTGGTTACTATCTTTGGTTTATTATCTGGTTCATCCGTATCCATCCGTGGTTAAAAATTCTTATTGGTGTTTATTCGTGTGAATTCGTGGTTTAAGATTCTTTGGTTGTTAAATTCTTATCTCTGTGGTTAGATTTATGGATAAAGTTTCTTTACCAACCTTGCCACCCGCTGACCTAAGGCAAGACAATTTTCTTTGGCTCGCTTATCCGGTGCTTCGATTGACACTGGTCCGTAATGGTCTTCGTCACTGGCGCCCTGAATCACCATACCATGAATCAGCATTGCGGTCAGAATCGAAAGGATCGTCGTCTCATTACCGCCGCCGATACATCCGGAAGAAGTGAAAGCACCACCCACTTTACCTTCGAGTTTACCCTGAAATTTAACGCTCTTATCAATCAAATCCCGAACCGGTGCCGCTGCTCCGCCATAATAGGTTGGGGAACCGATGATAATCCCTTCGTAGTTTAATAAATCTTTCGGCTCGGTCTCTTTCACCGCTTTAATTACCACTTCGATTTTCTCTTTTTTCACCCCTTCCGACACGTATTCCGCCATTTTCTCGGTGTTGCCCGAACAACTGTAATAAACAATCAAAATTTTTGCCATTAATGCCTCCTAATCTGGCTCATTTTTACCATTTTCTCAGTCCAAGTCAATAGCCGATGAAAATAGTCATGAGGAATAATTAATCTATTGACAAAGGGTAGCCGAAGGTTATTATTGCCAATTATAATGAGCGGCAGAATTTTATTAATCGACGACGAGGAAAAAGACAGGAATACAATCATCCAATTTCTTAAGCCCGAAAATTATGAAGTTATCATTGCCGACAATGGTTTCGATGGGATTAAAAAAGTAAAAGAAAATGATTGGAATTGTGTCCTGCTCGATATGGTTTTACCCGATATCAATGGCTTGGAAGTATTAAAAGAAATAATGAAATTGAAGCCTTTTTTACCAGTGATAATGATATCAAAATTCGGCACCATCCAGAATGCGGTGGTCGCCACCAAAATCGGCGCTTACGACTGGCTGGAAAAGTCCGGCGATAAGGAGACGTTATTAATAACGGTAAGAAACGCCCTCGAGAAAGATAAATTACAAAAAGAAATTATTCTGCTTAAAGAAGAGTGTCTAAAACGATTCCAGATGATTGGTATTTCCAAACCGATTCGAAAAATTTTCGATTTCATTGAAAAAATTGCCGAAACCAGTACTAGCGTTTTAATTACCGGTGAAAGCGGCGTCGGCAAAGAACTGGTGGCAAGAGCAATCCATAATAAGAGTAATCGCCAAAAAGAATCGTTCATCAAAATCAACTGCGCCGCGATACCCGAGACTTTGATTGAAAGCGAACTCTTCGGTTATGAAAAAGGGGCTTTCACCGATGCCAAAGGACAGAAAAAAGGGAAATTGGAAATCGCCCATAACGGAACGCTTTTCTTAGATGAGATTGGGGATTTAGGACTTTCGGCTCAGGCAAAACTTTTACGATTCCTGCAGGAAGGCGAGTTTGAGCGATTGGGCGCGAATAAAACGATTAAGGTTGACGTGCGCGTAATCGCTGCCACCAATAAGAATTTGTCCAAGGAAATTGAACAAAAAAATTTTCGGGAAGACCTTTATTATCGGTTAAATGTCCTAAGTATTTATGTTCCGCCGTTAAGAGAAAGAAAGGATGATATTCCGGTCCTGGCGGATTACTTTCTGGAAAAGTGTTGTACGGAAAATGGCATTTCCAAGAAAAATTTAACCCCGGATGCCATTGAGTTTTTAAAAAATCTGCTCTGGAAAGGCAACGTCCGGGAATTAGAAAATCTGATTACCCGGGCAATTATTTTTATCAAATCTTACGAAATAACCGCCAAAGACTTGTCCCAACTGGTATAGGTCCCCGAATTCCCCTTAGACGGATAATTTAATAAAAAGGGGAAGTCGTTGACAAAACCCAATATCGATTTTATAATCCAAGACTATGGAATTAGCCAAGCGCTATGATCCAAAACCGGTTGAAACGAAATGGTATAAGTACTGGGAAGAAAATGGTTTTTTCCGGGCAAATGCCAAATCTTCTAAACCGAATTATTGTATTGTCATCCCGCCTCCGAATGTTACCGGCTCGTTGCATACCGGGCATGCATTAAATAACAGCTTACAGGATATTTTGATACGCTGGAAGAAATTACAGGGTTATGAAGTGTTATGGCTGCCCGGCACCGACCACGCCAGTATCGGCACCCATGTTCAGATTGAGAAAGCGTTGGCGAAAGAAGGCAAGACCCGATTTGACTTGGGGCGGGAAGCATTCCTAAAATACGCCTGGGACTGGAAAAATCGATTTGGTAATCGCATCGTCGAACAATTAAAGCGAATGGGCTGTGCCTGCGACTGGAGCCGGCTCCGTTTCACCCTGGACGAAATGCTCTCCCGAGCTGTGCGTGAGGCGTTTGTTCGTTATTATGAAAAAGGTCTGATTTACCGCGGTGCTTATATTGTAAACTATTGCCCAAGATGTAAAACTGCTATTTCCGATTTGGAAGTAAAACACAAGGAATCCGACGGCAATCTGTGGTATATCAAATATCCGCTGCAAACTCCGTGCGGTAATATGAAAGCGATTATGGTTGCCACCACTCGACCCGAAACCATGCTGGGCGACACCGCCGTGGCAGTACATCCAGATGACGAACGTTACCAAGACTGCATCGGCAAGATGGTAATTTTACCATTAGTCAATCGTCCAATACCGATTGTCGCCATCGACTTGGTCGACAAAAATTTTGGCACCGGTGCGGTAAAAGTAACGCCGGCTCACGACCCGGTCGATTTTGAAATCGCCAATCGGAAGAATCTGGAATTCGTCAAGGTCATCGATGAGAATGGTCTCATGACCGATAAAGCGCCAAAACGATATCAAGCAATGACTCGTGAAGATTGCCGCCAAGCAGTAATTAATGACCTTACGTCACAAGGGCTTTTAGAAAAAACTGAACCGTATCGAATCAGTATAACCCGCTGTGAACGGTGTGATACGATAGTCGAGCCATTAGTCTCGATGCAGTGGTTTTTAAAGATGAAAGATTTAGCCGCCCCGGCAATAAAAGTAGTCGAGGATGGAAAAGTTCAATTCGTGCCGGAGCGGTGGACCAAAGTCTATTTGGATTGGATGTACAATATTAAAGATTGGTGTATCTCGCGCCAGCTCTGGTGGGGACATCGAATTCCCGTCTTCTATTGCGCTGATTGTAATGAAATAATAGTGACCCGCGAAGATCCAAAATCCTGTCCTAAGTGCAAGAGTCAAAAAATTCGGCAGGATGATGATATTCTCGATACCTGGTTTTCCTCTGCCCTCTGGCCCTTCTCGACCATGGGTTGGCCCGAACCAACCGATGATTTGAAAAAATTCTACCCAACTGATTTTCTTTCGACCGCCCCGGAAATCATCTTCCTTTGGGTGGCAAGAATGATTTTCTCCGGCCTTGAGTTCATGGGTGATATTCCGTTTAGTAAAGTCTATATCCATTCGATAATTCTAAATGAACAAGGCGAACGAATGAGCCGTTCTAAAGGAATTGGGGTTGACCCATTAGAGATTATTGATAAGTATAGTGCCGATGCCTTGCGTTTCACGCTGGCATATTTAGAAAGTCAATCGCAGAGCTATCGGTTGCGTGAACAGAAATTTGAGATTGGTCGCAACTTTGCCAACAAAATCTGGAATGCAGCAAGGTTGGTTCAACCCTATTTAAAGGAAATCCCAAATCCGAAATCCGAAATCCGAAATGATTTGGAGTTGATTGACCGCTGGATTTTGTCAAAATATAACCGAATTATAAATTTAGCCGAAGATTCCTTAGAAAAGTTCAATTTCTCTTTTGTTTCAGCTGAGCTTTACAGCTTCTTCTGGCATGACCTGTGCGATTGGTATCTAGAATTTATTAAACCGCGGCTTAAAGCCAACGACCCGAAAATAATTTACACCCTTGAAGAAATTTTCTCGGGATTTTTAAAGTTGCTCCATCCCTTTATGCCTTTTATTACTGAAGAATTATGGCAAACCCTGAGATTCAGTTCCAAAAGTATTATGCTGGAATCGGCGCCGAAACCGGTGGTGATTGATGAAACTAATTTAGATAAAGTGGAAAGACTAAAGGATCTAATTGTGGCGGTTCGTAATATCCGCACCGAAATGAATGTTAGTATAACACGAAAAGTACCGGTATTAATAAACAGTGAAAATAAATCACTTATCGATTTTCTGACCGCCAATCAGAATATAATTTTCGAACTGGCAAAAGTTACGGAAATAAACTCGGCAACCAAACGTCCCCCCCATTCCTCGGCTTCGGTGCTTCAAGGATTAGAGGTTTTTGTGCCTTTAGCGGGAATCATTGACCTCGAAAAGGAAAGAAAAAGAATCGCTCAAGAAATTGAAAATCTTACGCAAGAACTTATAAGAATTAATGATAGATTAGCCGATACGAAATTTTTACAGAATGCTAAACCGGAAATAATAGAAAGAGAAAAAGAACGAAAAGCCAATTTCAGTGAAAAAGTCCAACGACTCAAAAAACTGTATGAAGGAATTTAAATTAGCTTTGGACCTAATTTGCGAAGGAGGGAAACCGTGAAACATTTAGGTTGGATTATTGGTCTACTTTTTATCGGAATTTTTATACTTTTTTACAACTTTAAATATCTGCCTACCGCGGCGGAATTGATAAAACAAACCGATGAAAATACGATGTGGCAAACTCAAATTCAGGAACTGAAGAGCACCAAGAAACCTTTTGTCTATAAATCGGTTTTCACCTTTGATGAATTATTCGTCAATCCGGCCAGTTTTAACTTATCAATAAGCGGCGAAAGCACGCTTAAAGTAATAATTCCTGAACTCCAAGCCTTAGCTGGGGATATCCAGGTTTGCGGTCACACCGATAATACGCCAGTAAATTCTTTAATCCGAAACAAATACCCCGCCAACTGGGAACTTTCCAGCACCGGAGCAATTGCCGTTCTCAAAAATCTAATTAAACTTGGGATAAAATCAGAACGCTTGGTTGCATTAGGATACGGCGCTACCCGACCGTTAGAAGATAATACGACCGAAGCCGGACGAAAAAAGAACCGCCGCATCGAGATAATCGTAATAAAGCAATGAAACATAATACCAAGAAAAATCTTGGTATCGAAAAATGGCTTGGTTGAGATTTTTTTTCTTTCCTCTTTTTTTTCTTTTTATTTTTAAAACAAGCTATTCACAAACAACAACTCTACCGCTAATCAATGATTCCTTAAGAACAAACGATACCGTCAATCAAGCCGAAGTAAAAAAAGCAAAACCGAAGGCACCTAATAAATTTTATAAACCACCGGGCAGAGCAATGCTTTTTTCAACCATTTTACCTGGGGCTGGTCAGTATTATACCGAAAATTATTTAAAGGGGGGAGTAATGACGGCGGCTTGGGGAACTTTAAGTTTCCTGGCGATTCACCAACATCTTTTAGCACGCGATGCCCTATCACAAAATAACCAAACTGGCTATATTGAGCACCGCGACCGAAGGAATCTCTGGTTATGGTGGACCGCGGCGGTTTGGGTCTTTTCAATCGCCGACGCTTACGTATCGAGTAACCTGTATAAATTTAAACAGCAAGAAACCTTGAGTTTTACTGCCCGAAAAATAAATTGGTGTTTAGAAGTAGGACCGGAATTATCAGTTAGTTTAAATTTAAGGAGATTTTTTTAGTTCTTTTGGACTAATTGCTTCAACCCTTTAATTTCAAATTCTGAGATAATTTGATTATTACTAATATTTCTTTCAACCGTATAGAGCAAATCTCGGTTCCCCAGTTCTTGGCTTATCAATTGGTGTAATCCATCGATTACTAAGGCAAATTTTCGTGCGGAATTTTCATCCCGCATTAAAACTGTCCACCGACCGTTCATACCATCACCATTTACAATATCGCCTTTGATTTCAATTGCAACGATTGAATCGGAATAAATTTTCAATCGTTGCAATATGGTTCGGTATAATTCCATTTCTAATTCGGAATCAAAAGATAATTTTCTTGCTTCGATAAACTTTTGTGCCAAACGGCAGGTTTTATCACGATTATCCAGAACAAAAGTGAAGTCACTTCTCGAATCGAACAATGATTTCATCCCAGTCAGATTAGGCGGGAAAACTCGATTGGTATCAGCAAGGGCATAATTGAAAGCAATCAGGGTGTCCGATATCAAACAAAGATTGTGATAAAACATCAAAAAATATCGGTCGAACCGATAAACCTGGTATTTTCTGGCATTAATTTCCAATTGGTAAACAACCTGAAAATCTTTTTTAAGGTAATCCGAGCTCAAGCTGACCGCCGGTAGAAAAAGGAATTTTAGAAGGTACTGGTTGATTCGAGAATTAATTACGTAAATTATAATCGGTTTATCCGGGTAATCAGAAGCATAGAAAAGTACACCGGCGTAATGGGGCATTACTTTCGATATAACATAGTTTTGCCTGGTTTGAATGAAATGTAAAATCGATCTTAGGTAATTATTTTCGGTATCCTTTTGTTTCTGCCAAAAATGATTAAGCTCGGCTTGAATCAAACTTTTCGTACCGTTGTTCTGCCAATCCAGCCTAATTTGACCATAGCCTATCAAGTTGGAGTTAGTAAAGTTGGTTAAAGGAATTTCCCGGTCCGACGGCAGAAGTAAAACAGCGATAACAAAAAGGAAGATTAAAAAAAATGCTACATCTATCTTCAATGCCGAAATCACGGTCACTTTCTAAAGATTATATAATTTAATTAATCAAGTCAAGCTAAAGCGAATAAATTTTACTTATTTTTGATTGACAAAGTGGTAATCTAAAATAAAATAAAGAAAAGGAGTTATTTATGAAAACATTATGGGATGATGTAAAGACATGGCTCAGTGATGCCACAAAGACAGCAATCAAAGAAGCCGAGGATCTTTCTCGCAAGGGCAAGCTGAAGATGGAAATGATGTCATTGAGTCGGCATATTGAGAAGAAAATGGCAGAATTAGGAGGCATGGTATACCATACCCTTAGTCAAGCCAAAACCTCAGAACTCGGACAGAATGAAAAGGTTAAGGTTTATTTCAAAGAAATCCGAAAAATGGAATTAGAACTGAAACGAAAACAGAAGGAGTGGAAAGAAAAGTAAACCGATTTTTAACCCTTCGTTTTCTTAAGTTCGATATCTCTTCTTACCTGTTCGAGGACTGAAACTGGGTCAAGAGCCTGAATTATTGGGCGTCCCAGTACAATGTAGTCAGCGCCCAGTTGGGCTGCTTCACCCGGACTGACTACTCGCGCTTGATCATTAATTCCGGTAACCGGGGCTTCTTCAGCTAACCGAATTCCCGGACAAACTACAATAAAATCTTTGCCGCAAGCTTTTTTTATTTCCGAAGCTTCTTGGGCTGAGGAAATGACTCCATCTAATCCAACTTTTTTCGCCAGCTGAGCTAATTCGACAACTCGTTCTCGAACCAGCACTGGTTTTTTATGCCCACTCACTACTGCCAATGATTTCTCATCTAAACTGGTTAGAACGGTAACTCCTAAAATCAGCGGTCGTTTTTTTAGACGCTTTTTAGCACAAAATTCGTGAACCTCTTTCACGGTTTCTCGCATCATCTGGACCCCACCGGTGGTATGAATCGTGAACATATCCACCCCCATCTTGGTAACGGTTAGTGCCGCTTGGGCAACGACGGATGGAATATCATTGAATTTCAGGTCTAAAAAGACTCGGGCATCGAGATCGGTAAAAAGCTTCACAATCCTTGGTCCAGTTCGAGTAAAAAGGTCGATTCCGACTTTATAAACATCAATCCAACCCTGAGTATGTCGATAGACCCGTTTCGCTTTGGGCAAAGAATCGACGTTAACCGCCAGTATAAGCTGTGTCACCATCACTCCTTATTCTACCAATTACTTCTTTGATTGTCTTTATCTTATTAACTTTCATATATTCTTTCAAATCTTCAATAATACCTAAAACGGCAAAGGGATTTATCAGATTAACACTACCGATTTGAACTAAACTCGCCCCAGCTAGCATAAACTCAATCGCATCGACCGCTTTGGTAATTCCGCCGCCGCCGATTATCGGGACTTTCACTGCATTACTTACCCTTTCAACACAAAACAGGGCAAAGGGCTTTAATGCCGGCCCTGACAGCCCGCCAGTTTTCCCCCCTAAGAAATATTTTCGTTCTTGGTGGTCGATGGCTAAACCGTACAGTGTGTTAATTAAAGAAATGGCATCGCTGCCCCCAGCCGCGGCGGCTTTAGCGGTAACAATTGGATCAATAAAATTGGCGGTTAGTTTTGTTATCACTAATTTTTTTGTCTCGCGTCTAACTGCTTGGACGATCCGTTCGGTCAACTTGGGGTCTTGACCGAAGACCGCACCGCCGGTCTTAATATTAGGACAGGAAATATTGATTTCAAAACCAGCCACCCGGTCGCAATCAAGAATTTTAACTAGCGTCGAATAATCATCAACGTTAAATCCGGCAATATTCACAATCAAAGGACAGGAAAATTTAAGCCGAGGTATAATTTTATTTCGAAAGGTTAAGGCGCCAGGATTTTCTAATCCAATTGAATTAAGGATTGCCCCAGGTAACTCATAGATTCGGGGCGGTGGATTACCAATCTGTGGAGCAAGGGTTATACCTTTAGTCACCATCCCACCCACCTTATTGATAACCGAAACAAAATCCTCGCCCAGACCATAAGTGCCCGACGCCAAAAGAATTGGATTCGGGAAAATAATGTTCTTGATTTTAATTTTCGTATCTACTCCGTCGGGGTTACTGGCTGATTTGTGGCTATCTGCCGCTATTCTAATTTTCTTTACTTCTCTTGAATAATCTCGGAAGCGTGCCATCTAAATTTCTATTTCATTCAGATTCACAACCGGACCTTCCTCACATACTCTTAAATAGCCGCCCGTTTTTTTCTTGACTGCGCAACCAAAACAGACACCAGTACCACAACCCAGCCGTTCTTCTAAAAATCCATAAACCGGTAATGAAGTAAATTTCTTTTGTATTACTTTTAGCATTGGTAACGGACCGCAGGCAAAGATAAGCGAAGATCTAATTTTGGCTTCAATTTCTTCCGCTACCAATAAATCCGTGACTCTGCCTCGTTTTCCCAGAGAACCGTCCTCCGTACTAATCATAATATTTTTAGTCATTTTTCTAAAACCATCCAGCATTATTAATTCGTCACGATTTTTGGCACCAAAAAAGAGATGCATTCGATTCTCGATTTCAAGTTTTTGACATAAAAAGAACAAAGGGGCAATACCCACCCCGCCCCCGATAATAAAGATATCCCGGTCTTCGTAATGGGGCAATGCTCGACCGAGTGGTCCTAAAACATCTATGGGTTCACCCTCGATCGCCTGTGCCAAAATTTCGGTCCCCCTCCCTCGGACTCGGAAGACGATGCGGATTGTGTCCGACCAAGCTGAAGCAATTGAAAAAGGTCTTCGTAAAAATGGGTCAAATGAATTATTCACTCGTATCTGAACAAATTGTCCTGGTTTGGCTTTGCGCGCGATAGTTTTTGATTCTAAATCAAAACCGAAAATTTCTTTACTAATAATCTCTTTTCGGATTAACCTGGTTTGTTCTATCTCCATTGGCTTAGCATTAATCGTTCCGTTGTAAATATCATTTTTTCTCTTTTTTACTTTCAACTGAAAACTCACAGCGGCGGTTTTTCCAATATTCTAAAGAATCGGTTGTAACAAGCTTTTCTTTGCCTAAGCTAATCGCCTCTATCCGTTTCTGACTGATACCCAGCCTTATTAAATAATCCCGAGCCGAATTCGCCCGCCGCAGACCCAATTTATAATTATACTGTTCGGTGCCAATCGGGTCGCAATAACCTTGGATTAAAATCTTTAAAGTCGAATCGTTTTCCAATTCCTTTGCCGTTACTTTAAGATATAAAGTGTCATCGATTCGAATTTTATAACGGTCAAAATCAAAATGAATTGGGCTAAAGGTCAAATTAATCATTTCGGACTCGGGACTAATTATTGTTTCCTCTTCGACTTTCGCCGATTCTTTGACTGCTACTTCTTTTTGGAATAAAGATTCCGTCGGTACTGGAATCGTTTCCGGTTTAGTTTTCGGGGGTACTATCTTAATCTCTTGCTTTTCTCTCTCGGCTTTTCGACGTCTTTCTCTTCTTTTTTCGGGCATTGAACTTTGTTTTATTGTTTCGCTTTTGGGGGATTGCCCTTCGATCGCAATTTCTGGAATAGATTCTTTTCGGACCGGCGGTATTGCCTGTTTTGGTTTTGGCAATGATTCTGGTTTCGGGAGCAATCTACCGGGTAATGATTCTTTTGGTACGGTTGGTTGGTTTTCCGGCGCAACGGCTAATGATTCGGATTTCGGTTTTACCCCAACGGGTAGAGATTCTTCGGGCGGCTTCGGACTTGCCGTATCCTCCGGTAACAATTTAATCTCCGGTAACCCTAATGTTTGTCGCGCCGCATTGGCGTATATCGTTCGGGGATATTTATCGATTATTATTCTCAAGACCGTATCATAATCGTTAAGATTAAGTCGATTCTTCAATATCCAGGCTTGGGCATAAAGTGCTTTCGGCGCATACGGGCTGATTGGAAACGAATCGAAAGTTCTCTTATATTCTCTAATCGCCGCTTCGTTTTCATTCAAAACGAACCCGTACACTTCACCTAACATAAACTGGGCTTCGGCTCGGTCTTTGACTTCGGTTTCTTTCCGGTGTTGAAAATTCAGAAGGGAAAGACGTTTTTTTGCGTTGCTTCCAAACTCCGACTTTGGTCCAAAACGGTTAGCTGTATCATAATATGCCGTAGCCTTTTCGAACTCTTTTGCTTCCTCATATTTACGACCCAAAAGAAAATACGCCTCGGCTGCCTGGTCACCGGTTCGGATTTTACTTAAATATTGAATCGCTGCCTCGTCTTTTTGTTCGGCTAACAGCAATTTTCCCAAAAGTAAATTCGCTTGATTTACTAAATCCGGATAACGGCTAAAATCTTGTAACAGCAAAATCTTCGCTGAGTCGTATTTCGATTCATATAACAGGCATTCGGCTAGTTTTAAATCGGTCGAAACCTTAACTTTTGGGTCGAGTACTCCTTGTTGGGTTTGGGCTCGATAACAATTTCCCGCCTCTGACCATTTTTTCAATATAAAGTAACTCTCGGCAAGAATTAACATCGCTTCTTTGCGTTCCTTCGCTTTGGGAAATTTATTAATAAAAGCAGTAAGCGAATCTATTGCCGATTCATACTCTTCTTTGCGGAAGAAGGATTGGGCAATTTGGAAAGCCGCGGCTGGCGCAAAACGCGGCGCTTTTTCTTCAAGGTCATAAAAAATTACTAAAGCCGGTCCATAATCTTCATTATCCAAATAGGCTAACCCTCGATAATAATTTGCTTCGTCTCGATACGGACTGCTGGGAAATACTACCAAGAGGTCTTCAAAGTTTTTAATTGCTTTCTCGTATTCACCCATGTAGTAGTATGACATCGCGACTAAATATAATGCGTTATCCGCCCACTTTGAGCGAAAATGTTTCTTGACCACTACGGCTGATTTGGCAATCGTCTTTTCAAAATTGGCTTTAGCGGCGGTTGGGTTACTTTTTACTAACTTTACCCCCTGCTGATAATAAACCTGAGCATTGTAAAACGTATTGTAATAGACGCAACCACTAAATGCCAAATAACCAACCGCTAAAAACCAATAGCTAAAAATTAGGAATTTCTTAATGTAATTATCCTTTCGCTGCGCCAACCATTACGTTACGGAATCTTGCTGGTGCCGTGCCGTGACCGACATAAGCGGTTTGACCTGGCTCACCTTTGCCACAGTTCGGCAATCCCCATAAAATCCAAGAGTCCTTATCGGATACCGCATCACATGATCCCCAGAATTCGGGCGTAATACCAGTATAAATCGGGTTTTTATAGACTTTGGTTAATTTACCACTTTCAATTTTATAAGCGATTTCGGTACCAAACTGAAAATTCAACCGCTTATCATCAATACTCCAGGACTGATTCGTATCAAGATATATTCCATCTTTCGTATCACCAATCAAATCTTCAAATTTCAAGGTACCGGGCTCCAGATTAATATTAGTCATCCGAATCAAGGGAATCCGGTTCCAACCGGACGCCCGAGCCGTGCCATTCGATTTCTGGTTTATCACCGGTGCGGTATCACGGGAAGTTAGATAGTTTTTAAAAATACCCTGTTCAATGATATGAAATCTTTGGCCGGGAACCCCTTCGTCATCGAAACCGAAGGTTCCCAAACCTCCCTCAATCGTCGCATCCGCAAAAACATTAACCTTTTCTGACCCATATCGAAATTTACCCAGTTTATCCAAAGTGACAAAACTGGTGCCGGCGTATGATTCTTCAGTGCCTAAAACACGGTCCAATTCGGAGGGATGACCAATTGATTCGTGCACTTGTAAAGCCAATTGATTGGTGCCGACAATTAACGTTGTTTTTCCTTGTGGGCACGGTTCAGCCGAGAGTAAAATTAATGCTTCTTCTCGTGTCTGTTCGGCGTTTTTAACTAGCTCCAGCTCCTCAATAAATTCATACCCTTTTTGGGCATAATTGCCCCCAAATGCCGCTGGATAAGAACGGCGTTGCAGTTCACCATCTTGCATCGCATAACAGAAAATACCACCTCCCGAAACGAGGTTCTCTTGTTCAATCAAAGAACCATTGGTCGCGGCAAAGTATTTCTTAATTTTCAGAAAGGATAGACTGGCGGCGCCGATTTTCACTTTCGGATTGGAACGCAAAATCTTTTCACTGGTTAACAGCAAGTTAATCTTGTCACTTAATGACACCTTAAACGGATCTTTTAAAAACTTGGTTGCGTAACTCGCTTTTTGGGCAGGCAAGTCCGACAGCGTCACTGGCTTACCTGGTATGCGGGTACTGCTCTGGGCAATGGCTAATGCTTCTTTTACGACCTTTTGACTTTCGGGTTTGGTCAACTCCTTGGAAGAAGAAAATCCCCAGCCATTATTCTTTAATATCCTGACCCCGAAACCCAAATCATTGGTTTGGGTAATCGCTTCGACGATACCGTTACGCACCACAATATCTTCACGTTGCGCCTCAATAATTCGGCAGTCACCATAATCTACTTTTTTTGATACTAATCCATTAATCAAAACTTGCAGAAAATCTTTCACTTTTTGCCTCCAATCATAAACCCAATTCGGGTCGAATTACTTGAAGCCAGCCGTGGGTCAAGCTTCAAGCTTGAGAAGTTTGAGCCGATTTGGTTCAAATAAATGTATACTTTTATTTTAAATAATTGTCAAGCAAAACTCAACAGACAATTTTTAGAATTGTAAATAGAGAATTTTTATCCTCGACCGAATATTCTTTGTAAACGAAGTCTCAAGACTAAGAAAAATGCCTGCCGGACGATATGCTTTGACATTTTGGAGACACCAACTCGGCGTTCGGTAAATACGATTGGAATTTCTTTAATTCTAAAACCTTTGCGCCAAATCATATTATCAATCTCAATTTGAAAACCATAGCCGTCGGCTTTCAATTTATTCAAATCAATCCCTTCTAAAACCTTTCGGCTATAGCATTTGAAACCAGCGGTTAAATCACGAATTGGACAGCCAGTCACGATTCGGGCATACATACAAGCAAAAAAACTTAAGAGCAAACGCTTCATTGGCCAGTTCACGACTGAAACGCCATTACAGTATCTTGAACCAATGATTAAATCGTAGTCGGGCAGGAGCTTAATGAATCGGGGTAAATCTTCGGGCGGGTGGGAGAAATCGGCATCCATTTCAAAGCAGTAGTCGTAGCCTTTTTCTAAGGCATAACGGAACCCTACGACATAGGCAGTGCCTAAGCCCAGTTTTCCGGCGCGACGAATCAAGTTAACTTTCGGATTAGTTGCTTTTAGTCGTTCAACAATTTCCCATGTTTTGTCCGGTGAATTATCATCAATAACTAAGACATCCAGTTCGGGCGATTGAACCAAAACCGCATTAATTATCTTCTCGATATTCTCGGCTTCATTATAAGTAGGAAATATTACCAGACCTTTAGACACTAAATTATGGTATACAAAGTAAACCTCTTGTCAAGAGATGTTTGATAAATATTTTAACCGCCGCGACCGCCGAGAAAGCAGCGATATAAAGAACCGAAATGAATTTAACCACGGATGCACACGGATAAACACCAGATAGCAATTGCAGAAACGAAATTGTCTAACAACTAAAAAATAATTATCGATGTAATCGGTTATTTTCATCGCTGTAATCGATTTATTATCTCCGTAATCGCCTCTTTAATCGTTGTAATCTAAGTTCTTCAAAATCAAGTATTGACAAGTTCTGATATTTTGGTAAACCTATTATAAGATGAATTTCGGCTACTTTTACGATAATCTGTATCTTGATTCGATGGATAATTGTTTTATAAATTTAGTAAGGAGGGCAAAATGTCTCTTAAAATAATAAGTTTCATTTTTGTCATATCACTGGCTTTTGGAATTAATAATTCGAATCAGGTCAAGAATGTGCCATTTGATGTGAATGAGGTGATTAGGAAAATAAACCATCATCAACAAGTCGAATCCCGAATTCCCAATCCCGAGTTCCAGCCGTTCGACCAAGGTGAATTTCTGATTGATACGAACGTCGTTTATGCACCAGCACCTACTCCTCAATATTCTCCTTCGGTAGCCTTTGATGGCACAGACTATCTGGTGGTCTGGGCAGATACTCGAAGTGGTTTTGACATTTATGGTGCGCGGGTTAATCAAGCCGGAACCGTGTTAGATCCCGAAGGTATTGCCATTTCAACCCACGACAATAGCCAATATTCTCCTTCGGTAGCCTTTGATGGCACAAACTATCTAGTGATCTGGGCAGATGGACGCAACGGTTTATCTGACATTTATGGTGCTCGGGTGAATCAAGCTGGCAACGTGTTTGATCCAACCGGTATCCCAATTTCAATCGCCGACTATGACCAATCTTCTCCTGCCATAACCTTTGATGGCACAAATTATTTGGTGGTGTGGGAAGATGACCGCAATAGTTTTTTTGACCCCGACATTTATGGCACTCTTGTATCACAAACCGGAATCGTGCTTAACCCAGCCGGCATTCCAATTTCAATGGCTGTAAATAACCAATCTTTTCCTGCTATTGCCTTCGACGGGACTAATTATTTGGTAGTGTGGGAAGACTGGCGAAATAACCCGGGTACTTCAGACATTTATGGGGCACGGGTATCACAAGCGGGAACTGTGCTTGATACAAATGGTATTACTATATCAATGGCAACAGCTGACCAATTATCTCCTACTATTACCTTTGATAGCACAAACTATCTTGTAGTTTGGGAAGACTGGCGAAATAACCCTGATACCTCAGACATTTATGGTACACGGATATCACAAGCAGGAACTGTACTCGACTCAAATGGTATCGTCATATCCTCCGCGGCGAATGGGCAGTTTGATCCAAACATTGCCTTTGATGGCACAAACTATTTAGTTGTATGGGGAGACGGGCGCAATGGCACTTATAATTCTGACATTTATGGCACACGGGTGAATCAAGCCGGCACTGTGTTAGACCCCGAAGGTATTGCCATTTCTACCCACGACAATAGCCAATATTCTCCTTCAGTTACCTTTGATGGGACTAACTATTTGGTGGTTTGGCAGGATGCACGGGGCACGAATGATGACATTTATGGCGCTCGGGTTTCACAAACCGGAACAGTGCTTGACCCAGATGGCATTACAATATCAACTATAATTGTCATATATGATCAATTTCATCCTGCTGTTGCTTTTGATGGTATAAATTATTTAGTAGTTTGGCAAGACGGGCGCAATGGTTTGGCCAACACCGATATTTATGGTGCGCGAGTTAATCAAGCCGGAATCGTGTTAGATCCCGAAGGCATTGCTATTTCAACCCACGACAATAGCCAATATTTTCCTTCGGTAGCCTTTGATGGCACAAACTATCTGGTGGTCTGGGCAGATACTCGAAGTGGTTTTGACATTTATGGTGCGCGGGTTAATCAAGCCGGAACTGTTTTAGATCCCGGAGGTATTGCCATTTCAACCTCCGACTTAAGCCAAGATTCTCCTTCAGTTGCTTTTGATGGCACAAACTATTTGGTGGTCTGGTACGACTTTAGGAATTATAATTATGATAGGGAATTGATAACATAAACGGACTAAGATATACTATAATTAATTGGATATCTTAGACTTAAGTAAATTATTGACTAATGACAAAAAAGCAAAGACTTTTCTTAAGAAATTTAGATGGGCAAAAGGTGTTGTCTGTCCCAAGTGCACTGGTAGAAAAATCTTTAAGCTTTCTGACGGGCGATACAAATGTAGACAATGTTTTAATCGATTCTCTGATTTTTCCGGTACCTATCTCGCTCACAACAAAATTCCTTTTAACAAAACCATTCTTTTAATGAAACTTTTCTTAATGG
>Ga0315274_10001548_pt1 | contig 35297 bp, 28 predicted proteins | sample YL17G02_20_MG_FD_203700 | JGI IMG/M metagenome (GOLD analysis project Ga0315274, IMG submission 203700) | Sediment microbial communities from Yellowstone Lake, YNP, Wyoming, USA - YL17G02_20 | ecosystem: Environmental > Aquatic > Freshwater > Lake > Sediment | place: USA: Wyoming | collected...
ATCAACTCTCCGGCGGGATGAAGCAGAGGGTTTCGATCGCCCGAGCCCTGGCCAACGATCCCCTGCTTCTCCTGATGGATGAGCCTTTCTCCGCCCTCGATGCCCAAACACGCACCCTGATGCAGTATGAACTCTCCAGGATCTGGGAGGAAACCCAAAAAAGTTTTCTTTACATTACCCATCATATCCAGGAGGCTGTCTTTTTAGGGGATCGTGTGGTGGTCCTATCAAAAAGGCCAGGACGGATTCTGGACATTGTCCAGATCGGCCTGCCCAGACCCAGGGGGGAGCACCTCATCATCGACAAAAAATATTTGGAATATGTAGATGTCATTTGGGGATATATTAAAAATCAGGCCAGGAAATCTTTGGAGGAAACGCCATGAACCTAAGAACATCCTTTCCAGATGGAATAAGAGTAACCTCCTCCGAACAGTCGGGTGTTGAAAAGGCAATCGTTCAGGATAAGACCTATTTTCTCCAGTTGAAGGAGCATCCATGGCTCAGCGTTGCCTCATTTCTCCTCATCCTGCTCTCCTGGGAGGTTGTGAGTCGAATGGAGTGGGTTCCCCCCCTATTCCTCCCCGCCCCGAGCGGAATCCTCTCTGAAGGATGGACCATGTTAAAAACGGGTCTAATCATTAAGCACATCTTAGCCAGCCTCAGCCGAATTCTCTGGGGATTTTTCATCGCTTGCATACTGGGAATCGTCGTCGGCATCCTTATTGGATTTTTCAGCATTCCTGAAGCAGTTGGAAATCCTATTATTGCGGCTACCTTCCCGATCCCTAAAATTGCGATCCTTCCCTTACTCATCCTCTGGCTGGGGATTGGAGAGGCATCCAAAGTGGCTGTCATTGGCTTAGGTGTCTTCTTCCCAATGGTCATTAATGTCTATACAGGTGTAAAAAATGTGGACCCTCTGCTGATCAAGGCCGCGCTCAGTTTGGGTTCGAATAGGACGAGAATTATCAGAAAAATCATTCTTCCAAGCATCCTGCCAATGATTTTTGCGGGGATGAAATTGGGCATTGGGATCGCTTTATTGCTCGTTGTGGCAGCGGAGATGGTGGCCGCCGATGCTGGCATCGGTTTTATGATCCTGACCGCTGCAGATCTCATGCAGACCAAAAAATTAATGGTCGGCCTCATCATTCTATCTCTGCTCGGAATCTTCTTCAACTGGTTGTTCCAGAGATTGGAACGTGTCTTTATTCCTTGGAAGGAATAATTCCCATGCCCGTCACGAACGGGTTGTAAAGGTAATAGTATGAAAAAGGGTGGAATCGACTTTGTTGAAAAGTTAAGGGAAAAGAGGAAGAAAATCGATCTTATCGACAGAAAGCTACTAAGCCTTCTCAATCAACGACTCCGCATCGCCCTTGAGGTGGGAAAAATCAAAAAAGGGATGGGAGCCAAGATCCATGACCCCCGCAGGGAAGAGGAGGTTTTGGAAAGGTTAAGAAAAATAAACAAAGGCCCTTTACCAGGAGAAGACTTAGAAAAAATATTTAGGGTGATGATGAGGGTATGCCGTAAGTCTCAGACCTAACGATGGGTGGTCCCATTGAAATTTAACCTCTCTTAAGGTGGCACACCCCACTGCAAAATGGAGAATCGCTTTCGAGAAGAATCTGACTCAAAACCCCGAAGGGCTTATGCCGCGTTGGTTCGATTTTTCTTCCCTTTGCTCAAGCGAATCGTCTCCTCCAGTGAGTCGTCATTTGCCTTCTTCATATGCATATTTGTGCTTATCCTTGCATACCGGATTCAACTCACTATCGGTCTGTTTACAAATTCAGTAAGGCCCTTCGATTTTAGTCCTGGACACCATCCGGTATGGTTTATGGTTGCGTATTTCTCCTATGATCTTGCGCTTGTCCTTGTCTGTTTTCTCCTATCATGGTTGCTATCTCGAATGCGATTCTTCATCAAGCAAAGCAAAACTTTTCCAATTTTAAATATTTTAGGATTTGCTTTTTTGCATATCATTATAGTCGTCCTGCTTCTTGTCCATGAGATTCATCTACGCCTGCTTTTTAGCGTTCAGACAGGACTCGATTATTCCGCGATCATGGAGGCGTTTTCGGGCGTTTCGCTTATCGAAATAATAAAACTCGTTGAGGTTAGGGACTATCTGTTTCTTCTTTTGCCGATTGGACTTTTTTGGTTCGTTTTGCTCTCCCCGATGGTTTTAAGAATTTCGATGGCCGGGATTTCTTTTGTACTGATCATCTTTCTATCATTGACATCTGTATTGGCAGTAAATGACAAAACGAACAATGCTCCTGCTGAGATGCGCTTAAATCCAGCGTTTTTTCTTCTTTCTGATGTTGCGGATCATGCGTTCTATCAATACACTGCCAAAGACCGGAATATAGGTATTACCAATGAAATTGAATCCGGCCTCCGATTCCCGATCCCCATGGACACCAACAAAACGAAGCCGGTAAGATCTCTGCCCCCTAAAAGTGCCCATCCATGGAATATTGTCTTCTTCGTTATGGAGTCAGTGGGTACGCGATATATCTCTGATACAGACGATGGCAGGGAGATGCCCATGCCGTTCCTGAACAGGATTGCAAAAGAGAGCTGGTATTTGAAAAGGCACTATACCACATCGAACGTAAGTACAAAGGCGCTCTTTTCGTTGATGAGTGGGCTTTATGATTTTTTCGGCCGGGAGAATTTCGGCTTACGTTCGGACGCTGGAATTCCTTCCCTATATAATTTTTTGCCCAACAGCTACGATAGTTTTTTGGTGACCCCCTCTTCCCTATCGTGGTACTTCCCACTTTCGTTTCTAAAAAATAGCGGACTGACGGAGATGCACCACTACGAAAATTTAAATTTTAAGATTAAAGAGACCTACCACTCCCTGGGTCATTATATTGCAAGAGATGAGATTCAAACCGTGGATTTCTTTATTCAAAGATTGAATCAAGCCGAAGAACCGTTTCTTGGCATATACATTAGCTTTGCAGCGCACTTCCCTTATTTTGATTATGGTCCGGACTACCGCATCATGGAGGACGATGGGCGTTTGATAAGCCGTTATTATAATAATTTAAATCTTCTGGATCATACGATAAAGCGCATTTATGATCATCTGCAAACACAGGGGTTATTGGAACGTACCATTTTTGTGATCGTGGGTGATCACGGCCAAGCCTTCGGTCAGCATCACCCTGATAATTACATGCACTATAGATATAGCTATAATGAGAATCTGGAGACTCCGGCGATCATTTATCAACCGGCGCTTTTTAAGCCCAAGGCATTTGAGTTGCCGACAAGCCATGTGGATATATTGCCTACCCTTCTTGATGCAATGCGAATTCCATATAACCCTTTGCTCTTTGACGGAGAGTCTCTTTTCCATAATCGATTGAGGCGAAAATACATCTTCTTTTACGGACTTGAAGAATCCATCTCATCGCTTGACGCCAATCAAATAAAGGTGCAGTACTCTTTAAAGAAAGATAGATGCTGGGTTTTTGATCTGAAGGTTGATTCAGACGAAAGAAATCCCCTCGATTGCTCTTTGTATCAGCCTCAGCTTGAGGCTCTTTTCAAGTTCGTAGGTCACCACGACTCCAGCCTTGTCAAATACAATGCATGGTTAAGAGCGGAAGGGAATAATCAGGGAAACAAGGATCCATCCTTTTACAAGTAAATCCGATCAAGAAGACTGTTTGAAAGGCGGGGGTTTGGTGGTCCCAACGGGAGTCGAACCCGTGTTACCGACGTGAGAGGCCGGTGTCCTAGGCCACTAGACGATGGGACCCCTTCAGCAAGCTCAGAATAAACCCTTCGATCTGGATATAGGTTTAGACATATTTAACCTAAAACCTACTAAAAAACAAAGATTAAATCAAGCTCTAAATAAGGACTTGTATTCAGAACGGGGAGAAATTATATTATTCCTAAATTGAGCGATTTTTCGTCATTAATTGAATCAAAGATACTGGATTCCTGCTTCCGCAGGAATGACGACTACCACCCAATGAATGAAAATGTCATTCCCCTGAAACTTGTCCTCGACCTGATCGGGGAACGGGAATCCAGAAGTGTTTATCTTTAATAACATTAAGAATCGCTTAATTTAGGTTAGTGTTTAAATGCTATGATACCCATTCGAGACGCGATTTGTTCTGAACACTTTCCAGCCGTCAACTTTCTCATCATAGGCCTCAATGTTATAGCCTTTTTTTGGCAACTTACTCAGGGAGACCATTTAAACGAGGCCCTTTTCTTCTTTGGCATCGTTCCCATCCGATACTCCGATCCAGAGGTTTCTGGCCAATTTACAACATTCCAACAATTTCTCCCCTTTCTGACCTCAATGTTTCTTCATGGAGGATTCCTTCACATCCTCGGGAACATGTGGTTCCTTTATATCTTCGGGGATAACATTGAAGATAGGCTTGGCCACATTCGATATCTTATCTTCTATATTTTTTGTGGTGTTGCTGCTGGCCTGGTCCATCTCTTGACGAACTGGAATTCGAAAATCCCTACCATTGGAGCGAGTGGTGCGATTTCAGGTGTCATGGGAGCTTATCTTCTCCTCTATCCCCGTGCCCGGATTTTGACGTTAATCCCGATCTTTCTCTTTTTTAAATTCGTTGAGCTCCCTGCCTTCATCTTTTTAGGGTATTGGTTGCTCCTTCAATTATTTTCTGCGAGCCTCACCCCGAGGAATGTTGGGGGCATCGCCTTTTGGGCCCATATCGGTGGTTTTATCGCCGGTCTCCTTTTTATCAAAATATTTGATGTGATACCAAGGTTAGGTTTAAGCAATGGTCTCCGTCAATATATCCAAAGGAAAACTACGCCTCGGCTTCAATCGATCTCTCCTTACGAGCAATCCGATGAATTGAATCTCTACGGAGTGATCAGGGTCACACCAAGGGAAGCCCATGATGGCACCCGCAAATTGATTTCCATCCCGCAAGGATCAAAAAAGAGGACTCTCTTGGTAACGATCCCCCCTGGCGTTCAGGAAGGAACCCGTCTGCGTTTGAGGGGTTTGGGTCAAGTGGATAGTGATGGCAATCGAAGAGATTTCTTCCTCGAGGTCCAAATCACAGATTGATACAAAAAGAAAAGTTCCAAGCTTCAAATAAGCTTTGATCACCCTTCCTCTCCTCCATCCTCTTCTTCACATCTTTAATGTTTTTCCTCTCCGGACAGATTTGAGCCTTTACCTTTCATAAGCCATTTGACCAGATATTGGAGGTTCCTCTCCTGTACCTCTTTCCATTAGCAAAGGGGTATATTCTCAAACCCATACTTTTTACGCATTTTCTTCTTTTAGAATTGATTTACCCCGTTAGAAAGCCCCGCTATCTATAGCAGAGATGTGGAAATAAAATGTTCATTCCTTTATTGAGGCCGAGATGAAAGCCCTATCCTTTCTAACGGGGTTTACTTTCTCCCCGGCACCATCCTGATTTTCCTGGGAGCTGCCCACCACATGCAGCAGCAGGAAAAGAAAGCACAAACCATCATAATGACAAAGACCGGCAGGTAACTTCCTGCCTGATCATAAAGGAAACCCGCAAACCATGCTCCAAAGGCCCCTCCGATTCCGACAAACATCATTTGCCATCCAAAGATTCCCCCGTAAACCGGTCCTTCAAAGAAATCCGCCATGATGAGGGGAGGAAGAGCCGCCTGAACGGCATATCCTATACCGAAGAAGAAAGCATAAATGTACGGTAGACTCAAGGAAGGAAATAGATCAAATAGAATAAGTGATATCATTCCAAGAATTAAGCATATAATTCCCGCCGTATAACTTACTTCTCTTCCGATTTTGTCTGATAGCACGCCCCACATTATCTTCCCACTAATGCTCACAACTCCAACAATACCAACGATATACGAAGCCAGAAGGGCCTCCAGTCCGTGATCCACAAAAAATATCACCTGGTGTGTAAAAATCGACTGAATAACGATACTGCCCAAAAAAGCGGAGAGAGTGGCGAACCAGAATTGCCTCGTAGCGAGGGCTTGCCGCACTGTCCAGGACTGTGAAGCCCATTCTTCGTTGACGATCAAAGGATCCTTCACGCTCCAACCGGAAGCTCTTATCTCAATCAGAGAAGATGAAGTTGTGGGTGGAGGTCTCTTTAAAAACGCAATTGCCATCGAAATGATGGTAAAAGGAATAAAGATCGCCATGATCAGATAAGTCATTCGCCATCCTACCCATGAAATAAGATATTGGATTGAAGGAATGCAGACCAGAATTCCGATTCCTATTCCGGAAGATACGATCCCTATGGGTAATCCCCTCTTCTCCTTAAACCACTGCTGGATGAGAGTGACATTGGGCACCCATCCAGCGGTCCCTAACCCCGCCGCCGTGATGATGCTGAAGAAGATGTAGAATTGCCACCAAGTTTGCGTGGTACTGCAAAGGGCAAGCCCCGCCCCCAGAAAGAGCGACCCGAAGATGATGACATTTCGGGAGCCAGCAGAATACACCAAATTTCCTACATAAGGACCAATCGCTCCGCTAAGGATGATAAAAACAGAGAAGGCACCAGCCCCGATGGAACGGCTCCATCCAAATTCTTTCAAAAGAGCCACAAAAAAGACAGAAAAGGAATACCAGACCCCGTAAACCAAAGCGAGGGTAATGAAACTGAAACCGACGACCACCCAACCGAAGTCTAAATTTTTCTGATTCTTCATAGGTGAGCTGTTTGCTCCTTAAAAGCTATTCGAGAGAGGGCGAGTTGTCAATCGAAAAATGAACTACCCCGCCGCAAGCAGCGGGGTATCAAAAACTTTAAATTCTGTCATTCCGCACTTGATGCGGAATCCAGTCCGGTCTTCTGGATTCCGGCTTCCGCCGGAATGACGAACTCGCCGCAAGCGGCGGGGAATACAACCCGAAGGGATTTAAAAGTGCACATTTTCTAAAGTCCTCTCCCCAAGGGGAGAGGATAAAGGTGAGGGGGTATAATTTTCAGCACACCCTCACCCCAACCCTCTCCCGCCAGCGGGAGAGGGAGACATGTTCATGCCAATCTTCTGATCTTTGTTTGTCATTGTTGATGAGACTCCAAGCCAATTTCAAACAAATTAGGTGTGCACTTTTAAAATGAAAATATATAAAAACCGGCGCAGTTTTAATTTGCAAATGACACAATCGAAAAATCAAGTTGAAATTGTCAGGCAAAATTGTTACCTTTAAGCAGGTCATTCACTTTAGATTCACGCATTTGTAAAGAAGAAGGGAGATCTTAAATGGAATCTAAAGTTTCGGAAGCCGATTTTTCTTTGAAGAAAAGTGATCTATCATTTTTTTTCGAACCGCAGAGTGTTGCTGTCATTGGATCGTTGAGAGAAGGTTATTTTGGCGGGTATGTGGCAGTTAAAACCTTATTGAATGCCGGTTTCGCAGGAAAAATCTATCCTGTTAACCCTTCTTATCAGGAAGTCCTCGGTTTGAAGGTTTATCCTTCCATTAAAGAAATACCAGAGAAAATAGATTTAGCACTCATTATGATCAATCGCCGATCTGTTCCCAATGTCATGAGAGAATGTGCTACCAAAGGAATTAAGGCGGTGATTGTGGTGGCCGATGGTTTTGCAGAAAGGGATAAGGAGGGAGCGAAACTGCAAAATGAAATCGTAAAGATTGCAAGAGAGGCAAGAATCCGCATTATTGGGCCTAATACAGCAGGCATTGTGAATTCAGCCAATGGCCTGATGCCTGATCCTTACGAACCGGGATATGAAAAAGTAAAGCCAGGGACAGTAGCGATCTGTGCTCAGACGGGGATGATCAATCCCCAGGCATTTCCGTACGCCGATCTTCACTATGGCGTGAGTAAGATATGCGATTATGGCAATAAATGCGATATCGATGAATGTGATATGCTTGAATACCTTGAAAGCGACCCGGCGACAAAAGTCATCACCATGTACCTGGAAAGCGTTAGAGACGGCCGGAGGTTCTTAGAAATTTCGAGAAGAGTTACGGCCAAAAAGCCTGTCTTAATTTTAAAGTCTGGCCGGACAAAAGAAGGGGCAAAGGTGTCTGCTTCTCATACAGGTGCTCTGGCTGTTGATGATCAGATTTTCAGTGCGGCTTGTAAACAGGCGGGAGTCATTCGATTGGAAAAATTCCGTGAGTTTTTTGAGTTACCCAAAATATTTTCTCTTCAACCCTTGCCAAAAGGAAATCGGTTGGGAATTGTGACCTTCACCGGAGGGGTGGGAGTTTTAGCGATAGACGAAGCGGCGAAATATGGTTTATCTGTCGCCCGATTATCTCCTAAAATAGCCAAGAAGCTAAATGCAATCTTCCCTGGTCTGGGGAAAACGGTTGTGGATATTGGCCCGCCCATGGCGGTTAATAATTATATGACGATCTATTCCGACATCTTGAAAACCGTGCTTGAGGATGATCATATGGATTGCCTCTTCAATGTCATCTGGACAAGTCCGTTTAAAGAGTTCGTAGAAGAATATTTAAAATTTTATGGAGAAATGCAGGGGAATTATCAAAAGACCATAGCTACCTGGATCTATGGACCGAGTATCCCTCTCGTCAATGAATTGTCCAGTGGGTTGGAGGATCTGGGATTCCCGGTATTTTCAGATCTTGAGATGGCCATTAAAGCGCTGGGTATAGCTTATCAATACTCGGACCGGAAGAAGGGAGAAGCATGATGGGGAAGTTTTCGATATTCGATCAAATAAAAAAGGAAGGCAGGTCGATACTCACTGAATTTGAATCAAAAAAACTCCTCAAGCAAGTTGGGATACCCGTCGTTCAAACCAGACTGGCGAGAACGAAAAAAGAAGCGGTATTGCAAAGCCAGAGGATTGGCTTTCCTGTAGTGCTAAAAATAGTTTCCCCGGATGTGATTCACAAAAGCGACTCTGGAGGTGTGAAGCTGGATTTAAATAATGTGACCGAGGTCAAAACTGCCTATAGCGAAATGATAAAAACAATCAGCCAACAATACCCCGATGCTACCCTCCACGGGGTCTCTGTGCAAAAAATGGCCCGGCCGGGAACAGAAGTCATCGTCGGCACCAGCAAAGATCCTCAATTTGGACCGGTCATCATGTTTGGCCTGGGTGGTATTTTTGTTGAAGTACTTAAAGATGTTTCTTTCCGGATTGTCCCTGTTAGCCAAAGAGACGCTCAGGAAATGATCAAAGAGATAAAAGGATATCCATTGTTGCAAGGAGTGAGGGGAAAAGAGTCATCCGATATTCCCGCATTAGTGGAAATGATTCTCAAGATATCTAACCTTGTAGAGGAATACCCGCAGATCAAAGAGCTGGAGCTCAACCCCATCTTTGCTTATAGAGATGGGGCCTTGGCGGTCGATGCAAGAATCATTTTGGAATGAACTACCCCGCCGCAAGCAGCGGGGTATCAAAGACCACAACGGGCAAAATCCTTCGCCCCAAGGGGCGGGGTATTCACCCGGACGGAAATAAAATGAACGTGGTACGACAACTTTTAGGAAATTTGGGTAGTTGTTCTAGCGTCCCATTTATTTTTTTAGAATCCTTATTTTTTTCTCTCTACTTTTAGAGAGACGGCGTTATAGTGATCTGGGCACTCTACCTCCATCGTATCTCTTTTCCACCAGGGATATTTCCCACCAAACTGCATGACCGAGAGGTAAGGGAAGATATCGTGGTAAAAGAAACCACACAGTCCACCAGAATCGTAGCAGTTCAATTCGAACTTCTGACCTACTTTATGACTAGCATGGCAGGTCCCTTTCAAGCCCGTAATGGTACCGATGAACTTAACCCCTATCTTTTCTTCCTCTTTCATCTTGCCCCTCCGTAAATTGGATTTATTTCACGATAGATCAGCTTTCTTTCTCTTCACCCCTCTTGTAATAGCTGGAGACGAGCGGAATCAACCCTTTTATTCTTGAGCTAAATTGGGCATCCCCTTCTTTTTCCATATATCCAGCCATAGCTTCAAGGAAGGCTTGAACGGTCGCCGGTGGACAGTGGAGTTTGGCCGGAGGGATTTCTCCCAGTTCGCTCTCAATGAGGCCTATTAGCCTGCTGATGATTTCATCATCGCTCCCCGAAAGTAATTGAGAAATTTCTTTGCCTTTTATCTTCTCAGTCAATACAGAAGCTGAGGCAATGGTCACAGCACAACCAAAAGATAAGAATTTGGCATCTTCAACAACTCCTCCTCTGACGCGCAGGTAAAGTTTTGTCAGATCCCCACATACGGGATTGGTAATCGTCCCGAGTCCTTCCGGGTTCTCCATTTCCCCGACGTTTTGAGGGTTGCGGAAATGCTCAATGGTCTTCTCAGAAAGTTCCATCCTCTCACCTCCTCAGAACAATGGGTGGCCCCTATCTCGCCGAGAAACAGTTTCTGAATGATTTTAAATAACTCTCGTTCATTGAATCTATTGGCTGGGGGGCAAGGATTCGAACCTCGGTTGATGGAGCCAGAGTCCATAGTCCTGCCGCTAGACGACCCCCCAATTGTTTCGTCAGTCGTGAGTTGTAAGTGGCCCAAACGACTCGAAGAACCCAAAGATCGAAATTATGTTACCATTAACCCATGGAATTATCAATGGCAGAGGGGCTTTGACAGTAATGCCTCAGAAGCTGTGAAAAAATTAGGGGCGGTGGACCGGCCAGAGGGATATCTCCAAAACTGTAGAATGCGGACTTTGAAAATGTATGGGTCATGAGTCAGTTTAACTTATCAATCTAACATGGTTTTCAATCCCTATCATTAAGCCTGAAAGAGGTAGCCGCTCTACAGTTTTTCCGACATCCCCCTGTCCGCTCTGTGAGTCTTGGGATTTTTTCACACCTCCTCAGTTACGGTCGGACATCCTATGCCAGGATCGAGGTGGTCTCTCCAGAGAAAACTTGAAGCGGCACATTTGAGCGGTGAGTCAAGGGGTAGATACCCTTAAAATGGTCCCTTTAGCACTGCCCACCGGTTGCCCTCCCTCTAACGATCCGCTTTTCAAGGTTTCGGAGAGGAGACCACCCCGATCCAATCGCACCCGAGACGGAGAAGCTGTGAAAAAATCGAGTATATGGTTCAAACGGAAAGGACGGGTGGATCGGAGAAGCTTTAGAGCGCAACCTTTGGAAATTGAAGCACTGTGCCGTAAGCTCGCTTAAACACCTATCTTTATTGCTGTGGCGGTTGACCCTTAACCTCAACGAGCGCATTCTAAAGCTTTGGAGATCCACTTGTCCTTTCGGGATAAAGGTTGACGAAAGCGATTTTTTCACAGCTTCGGAGGGGTTACCTTTGATAGATGCAAAATGATTTGGCAAAAATTCCCATTTCATTGTAAATTAGGGTAGATCCTAACGAGGAAAGGAACTAAACATATGACCCAAATTAATTTATCACCTCCATCAGATTTTATAAGGGAAATTATTGACGAACACCTGAGAATCAGTAGGTTCCAAGGACGTGTCGCTACACGCTTTCCGCCCGAACCGAATGGATATCTCCACATCGGACACGCCAAGTCCGTCTGTCTCAATTTTGGTATCGCCGCCCAGTATGGAGGGTCCTGTAATTTACGCCTTGACGACACGGATCCAAGCGGCGAAAGCCAGGAATACGTGGATTCGATTATTCGGGACGTGAAATGGCTGGGATTTGATTGGGAGGATCGTTTGTATTATGCCTCTGATTACTATGAACAGCTATACCAATATGCTGTGCAGCTGATTAAGGAAGGCAAGGCTTACGTCTGCAGCCTGAGCGCAGCTGAGATTCGAGATTACCGAGGCACCTTAACCGAACCGGGCAAGGAAAGCCCCTATCGTAACCGGTCCGTGGAAGAAAACCTTGATTTGTTCGAACGCATGCGGGCCGGGGAATTTGAGGAAGGAACCCATGTGCTTCGGGCCAAAATCGACATGGCGTCTCCCAATATTACCATGCGAGATCCGGTCATTTACCGAATCAGAAAAGAACCTCACTATCGAACCGACAATGAGTGGTGCATCTATCCGATGTACGACTTTGCTCATTGTCTTTCCGATTCCATCGAAAGGATCACCCATTCGATTTGCACCCTGGAGTTTGAGAACAACCGCCCCCTTTATGATTGGTTTCTGGATGAATTGAAAGTGGAATCTCATCCACAGCAGATTGAGTTCGCCCGTCTCAACCTCAGCTACACGATTCTGAGTAAACGGAGGCTGATCGAGTTAGTAGAAAAAGGGGTTGTCAGCGGATGGGATGATCCTCGGATGCCCACCCTGGCAGGACTGCGGAGACGGGGTTATACACCCGAGGCGATCCAAAACTTCTGTGACCGTATCGGCGTTGCCAAGAATGATAGTGTCATCGATATGGCTCTTCTTGAACACTGTATACGGGACGATTTGAATGAAAGGGCCCCGCGCGTGATGGCTGTGCTCCATCCCCTCCGGGTGGTTATTGATAACTATCCGGAAGGCGAAGCCGAGGAGTTCGATTGCCCTTATCATCCCCAAAATAAAGAAATGGGATCCCGAAAAGTCCTCTTCTCCAGAGTCCTGTACATAGAACAAGAAGATTTCCTGGAGAATCCACCCAAAAAGTTTTACAGACTGGCCCCTGGCAGAGAAGTCCGTCTCCGGTATGGGTACTTTATAAAATGTGTAAGCGTCGTTAAAAATCCCAACACAGGTGAAGTGGTCGAAGTACACTGTACCTATGACCCAGAGACGCGAAGCGGGTTTGCTCCCGATGGCCGGAAGGTAGATGCAACCATCCACTGGGTATCAGCGGTTCATTCCCTTCCAGCTGAAGTGCGCCTTTACGACCGCCTTTTCAAAGTCCCCAATCCAATGGAGGGAAGCTCTGAGTTTACAGAGTATTTGAACGAAAAATCGCTCGAAATCCTTAGGACATGCCGGGTGGAACCAAGCCTGGCAAGTGCACCACCTGGAAGTCGGTTCCAGTTCGAAAGGGTCGGCTATTTCTGTGTGGACCCTGTTGATTCTTCGAGCAAAGCTCTGGTATTCAACCGAACCGCAACGCTTCGAGACTCCTGGGCTAAAATCTCGGAGAAGGAAAAAAGATAAAAGAAGCATCCAAACAGTCTAAACTTTTGTAAATTGTTTCTTGCTCTTGGTAATAATGAAAATGGGTCCGGCCCAATTGAACCAAACCCATTTTCATTTTATGGCTGGGGGACGAGGAGTCGAACCTCGATTCGCGGAGTCAGAGTCCGGCGTCCTACCATTGAACGATCCCCTAATCTTTTTTACCTCAAAGCGCATAGCGGTTTAATCTGCCGCAACTTCACCTGATAATAATGTTTTTAGATTTTTCAGGATTTCCAAAACCGGGACAATTTCAATTTTGTCTTCGTACATCCGCCGATTGCCAGCATAAACAAAGTACGCCTTTGCCATAGGATAATCCGCCAAGAACGATTTCAATCCTCCAAGCATGGCTGATGTAATCCTCGATGTTCTTTTTATTTCAAAAGACAGCAACCCTTTAGGGCCATACAGAACGAAATCCACTTCTCTGCCGTTTGAAGTACGCCAGTAAAAAATCTTATAGCCAAAATTCAAAGCGCTATTAAGCGCAATGAGCTCTTGAAGAAAGAGTGTTTCTAGAGCAATTCCATCAACCTCTTCTGGAGCATCGAGCGGACCCATGGGTCTCAAAGTCCTATAGACTCCCACATCAAAAAAATAAAATTTGGGATGCACTATAAGTCGTCTTTTTGCCTTTTTAGAGAAAATGGGTATCCGGTAGCCTATCATAAGATCCTCAAGGATCGAAAAATAACTCTCAACGACCTTTCTCTCAACATGACATTCCCGTGCCACGGAAGAAATGCTCAAAACAGATCCCTGGGAAAAACTCGCGGCCTCCAGAAATCGAGCAAATGCCGACAGGTTTCTTGTAAGCCCTTCCTGACGAATTTCTTCTTCGAGATAGGTCTTTACATAGGCCTCAAGATATTTTTTCGGATCGGCTTCTGTGTAGACACTTGGTAATTGACCATACCTAAGAGAATGCTCTAACCGAAAATCACCTCCCAATTCATCAACAGATAAAGGGTGCATGGAAAGCGTTAACGCCCGGCCAGCCAAAAGATTTGGACCTTTTCTTTTCAGCTTCCGCGGACTGGACCCGGTGAGAATAAAGTGATATTTTTTTGTTTCAATCAATCGGTGGACTTCATGCAGAAGATCAGGGATCCGCTGAACTTCATCAATAATGACCCAATCCTTGGAATCATGAGGGATAAAATTCGACAACCGTTGCGGATTCGCTGTCAAATCATTAAATAGCTCAGCTTCTAATAAATCGATATAGACAGCTTTTGGAAAGGCAGACTTAACCCATGTGGTCTTGCCGGTTCCCCGGGGACCGAACAAAAAGAAACTCTTGGCTTTTGGCGGGCTGATAATTCTGGAATACATGATTCCATTTTACATATAAATTTGGAGTTGTCAAGTAAATTTCTATAGACTTACCTTTTTCACCGGCTTTCACTTCGACTCATTCGTTCTTGATAGTTGCCTTCCCCCCCCGTTTTTCCTTATGCAAATTGTTTCTTGCTCTTGATAATAAAAATGGGTCTGGTCCAATTGAACCAGACCCATTTTCATTCTATGGCTGGGGGACGAGGAGTCGAACCTCGATTCGCGGAGTCAGAGTCCGGCGTCCTACCATTGAACGATCCCCCAATTCCTTAGTTCGGAGTTTGGTAGGGAACGGTTTGAAACCGTTCCGTACAGGGGTTCGGGGTTCAAAATCTAAATTTAAGATTCATCATACTACTAAAAAGCGGATTGTTCAATCTCAAAGGATCTTCTTTCTAAGGGTATCGATAAGGCCCTGCAATGGGACCTCTTCCTGGAACTTCGTTCCCATATTTCTTAAAACTGCTTTTCCCCTTTTCAATTCCTCCTCACCCATGATAAGGACATATTGAGCTTTCAGCTTATCTGCCCTTCGCATTTGACTCTTCAGGCTTTTGCCTTCATAGTCTAACTCAGCACGAATCCCTTCGAGATGAAGTTGATTAACCAATCGGTAAGCCTCTCTGTAGGTCTCTTCGCCCAAGGCAGCAATGAAGAGGCTTGGGTATTGAATAAATTCCTTTTCCTTCGGTAAGAGGGAGACCAACCTCTCCATCCCAATGGCGAAACCTATTCCCGGAACATCAAGACCTCCGATCTCCTGAAAAAGATTATCATACCGTCCTCCGCCTGTCACCGCATTCTGGGAACCCAGCTGGTAAGAGACCACCTCAAATGCGGTTCGGGTATAATAATCCAACCCTCTCACCATTCTGGGATTCAGGATGAAGGCGAGGCCAGCCATCCCAAGGTATTCCTTTACCTTATCAAAATGTTTCTGACATTCATCACAAATGAAGTGGATCACTTGAGGGGCATTGGCAATGGCCTCTTGACAGGTTTCAACCTTGCAGTCAAATATCCGAAGGGGATTGGTATGGAGTCTCCTTTGACAATCCTCACATAGTTGAAATGACTTTTTCGTCAAAAAATGTTTTAGTTCTTCCCGATACTGAGGCCGACAATCACGACAGCCAAGGGAATTGATCTGGAGTTCAAGCTTCTCGAGCCCTACCCTACTTAGAAAATGGATAAGCATGAGGATGACTTCAGCATCCACCATGGGGTTCTCCACACCAAAAACCTCAGCATCGATCTGATAGAACTGTCGATAGCGGCCTTTCTGAGGTCTTTCATAACGGAACATCGGACCGATGCAATAGAGTTTTGCCACCGGATCGAATGAGTAGATTTGATGTTCCAAATAGGCCCGTGCCATGGAGGCAGTGGCTTCAGGACGAAGGGTCAGGGAGTTGCCACTCCGGTCAGTAAAAGTATACATCTCCTTCTCAACAATGTCGGTCGCTTCGCCAATGCCTCGAGAGAAAAGTTCTGTCCGCTCGATAATGGGAATACGGATCTCTGAGAATCCAAACCCCTCAAATACCTCCCGAACAGTCTCCTCAACAAACTGCCACCTTCCAATCTCACTGGGAAGGATGTCATTGAAACCACGGATTGCTTTGATCTCCATTCTTTAGTTCCCCAATTCGATCACCATAATTTATCCCATCAATCACCAAATGTCAAAAAGAACTCAAGAAAGAACTCAAGGCAATTAAAAGGTTGAGGTGAAGATAAAGAATTAGGTCGAGGTTAAGGCTAAGGTTAAGGAGGAAACTAAGGGCCAAGAGAAAAGCGTTTGAATGTTGCAATCTTCCTTGTGTATCTGACGACCACTGATGTAATACAAAAATTTTGTGAAAAAGTCCATATCCTTTAGTCCCTTTTTTTCTTCAAAAGATTTTGTTCCCTCATCTGTGAAGGGAATCTATTTTGACCCTGACACTTTGGGAAAGTCTTTCCGAAAATCTTACTTTTATCTTGAAGTAAATTTCTAAAGTTTTGCACTATTGGATTTAGGTATAAGATAGGCTGTTATGATAATAGCTTAAAGAAAGCGCGAACTTAGTTTAGCCCAGAAAAGAGGAGAGTCCAAAAAAATCCACGATGCCAAACAAGACATCCAAGAGTTATTATCTTGCTTCTCAGAGGTCTTTTTCGAGACCTTCCTTGAAAATCTTCCCTTTTTTATCATGAGCTTCATAAAACTAGGCAAAGAACGCGACATCGCCTCGGTGGTTCAATCCCTTACCGATCACTTTGTGCACCGCTCTCTACCCAACTTCACCCGATTTTTTGGACAAAACGTCTGGGATATAGCAGAGGTGGCAAAAACGGCTTTGGACCAATTCTTCCACATCTTGTGAATCAAAGCCCAATCTGTTGTCTTCTTTATCACGATCATGGATGATACCATTGCCCCAAAGAGCAAAAAACCTCTCATCGACGTTATTGCAAAATCGATCTCTTTTCACTTGATATGATACGTTTTAATTCTCTTTTAATATTCCCTTTGAGATAGGTTTTAAGTACCTCAATGATACCACCGTGATAATTATAGGTAATAAAAGTAACTGGAATGGGGCGACTAAAAAATCATGGGCCCAACCATGCCCGAGGATTGGCGAACCACCTGCTCTAGCATCAATCCTAAAATAAACCCTAAGATCAGCAGGGCAACTGGCTAATCAGTTGTTCTCATAATATAACCCACGACGCCAGCCCCATGGCTCTTAACTTTCTACAGGGAAAATGGCACTTAACCAGTATTTCATAGTAAAAGCCTAGACTGATCTTCAGAGGAAATATTACAGCAATCCCAAAATTCTTGCAGCATTAACTCCAAGCCACTTCTCCTTAACCGAATCTTTGAGGGGCAAAGACTTGATCTCCTCGACGCACCTTCTGTGGGGCAGCATACTGTCTGTAGCGAACAGAACCCGATCTTGGAGCAATGAGTTGCCATATACCATGAGGGGCTCCCAACCGGTACCTGGTACGCCAATGTACTTTGGCGAAACAGCTCCTATCTCAATATATACATTAGGGTGTTTCCATGCCACCGCAACCATCTCATTCACCCATGGCCAACCCCCATGATTGGCCACAATGGTAAGACCAGGAAAATCGCAGGCTACCTCATCAAGGTATAGAGGCCTTCCATAGTCTATGGTACGGTTTGCTGTAAAGTTAATGGAAGAATGGATCGTGATCGGTATTCCCAATTCTAAGCATTTTGCATATACTGGGTAAAACCTCTTGTCATTAGACTTAATTCGGTATGCCCAAGGTTGAATGTTCACACCTCTAAAGCCCCTTTCTTTTACTTCCCTCTCCACAACGCTAGCCATATCATCATCTTCAAGAGGATTTAAACATAGATAACCGGCAATAAATTTATCAGGATACGATTGAACGGTCTTGTAAACAGCATCATTTTGCTTACGGTAGTCTCCGATGCTCCACTCAGCCTGCAAAACTGCCCTCCTGACATCACCTTCTTCCATGCTATGAATCATTTCATCAATAGTTACCTGAGTGTACATTTTCATATCCTTATAAGTACCCAAATATCCACTCAAGTAACCATTCGCGAAGATTTTTTGGGCTTCCTTGACATCTATATATTCTTTCATTGCGGGAACCATTCGATAATCTATAATCATGATTTTTCCTCCTTCTTTATCTCCTCTAATACTAATTCTGTTAACCAGATACCCCTTTCAACATCGTAACTATCTAAACGAAGATCGTCTTTTGCTTTAATCACCTTATGCTTTTCAACCTTTTCTGAGGGTGTCTTTGGAAGGTCATCAACATATTCGATATATCGGGGAACTTTGAAAGCAGCTAATTTGGTTTTTGCAAATTCTATTATCTCTCGAGGTGGCACTGTCTCCTTGTTCTCTCCTTCTTTTAAGATCAAATAAGCCTTCACCTCTTCTTCACGCAGGAGGTCAGGTACCGGAATCACAGCAGCCAGCTTTACCTTTTCGTGTAAAGCAAGAACACCCTCGACCTCTGCGGCCGATATGTTCTCTGCACTTCGACGTACCATATCTTTAATCCTTCCCACCCAATGGAAGCTTCCTTTTTCATCCTTGTAGGCTAAATCCCCCGTGTGAAACCAACCGCCTCGGAAAATGTCTTCGTTGGCCTCTGGCTTTTTCCAATAACCAAGCATCATAGGCTCACCTCGAACTACTAGTTCTCCTATCTCCCCGCTTGAAACTTCATTGTCTTCATTGTCTACAACCCGGGCTTCCTTGCTAGGTACTGGTAAACCCATGGCACCAGAACCAACACACTCAAAATCTTTAAAGGGAACATACAAATCTATCCCTGTTTCTGTCATGCCGAAGGCTTCCCGCCATGGGCAATTAAATCTTTTTTCCAAAGTCTCATGAAATTTTGGATTAATACCGGAACATACAACTGCTCGAACTCGGTGATTCTTCTCAAGCTCGTCAACATTTCTGCTCAAGAGGTATAGAGGCATAGTTCCTAATAGGTAAAAAACTGTCACATTGTTTTCCTTTATTGTAGGCCAGAAATTGCTTACGCTAAACCTTGGCATGATAACAAGAGGGATGCCTGCGAAAATACACATGATCACATTCCATTGGGGATCCATGTAGTAAAAGGGCTGTGCAGTCATACACACATCATCCGGCTTAAGCCCCAGGAAATCGTGTATTAGTTTCCCCAAGAGCATCCAGTAACGATGGGTAAGCATACAACCTTTACTAAAACCTGTAGTACCCGAAGTATATTGGATATTCAATAGATCCTCTTCTCCTATAGTTTCTATTGTGAATTGATCTGAAGCATTTCTTCCCATTTCGTCAAACGAATGGAATCCTCGTGGAGCCCTCCCAACAACGCAAACTTCCATGAGCTCAGTTGCCTTTCTCTTAACCTTCTCTAGAATCGGAAGAAAATCTTGATGGATTATCATACAGGAAGCTTCAGAATCATTGATGACGTAAAGAAGATCGTGCTCCTGGTATTTAGTGTTAATGGGTACCATAACTGCTCCCAATTTGGCAATTGCTAGCCATGTGATGGGAAACTCCAAACCATTGGGGAGCATTAGGCCTACTTTCTCCCCCTTCTTCACCCCAAGACCCTTCAGGCTATTTGCGACCTTGTTAACCCTCCTATTCACCTCCGCATAGGATAGCCTTTCGCCTTCAAATATAAAAAGGGGCCTGTCAACATTTTTGGCTGTCGCTTTTTCTAGAAGATGGGCAATACTCTGACAACGTAAAACCATTTTTTTCATCTCAATCCTCATTTCCCTTGTTTTTTATTCTGTCGGGAGCTTTTCTTTTCCATTCAGCTGCTTCCTATTCAAGGGTTTGCTCAATATCCTGATAAATACCCAAATTCAGAGATGCTCTGGAAAGCTCGATTGCCAGGGCAGATTTCTGAGCTATCTCCTTTGCCGTATCCATTGCTGGGTTATCCGACTCCTCCAAAGGGACTACTCCATTTATTAGCCCCCGCTGCTCAGCCTGTCTTGCATCAATCATTCTGTTGGTGAGAGCGAATAAGTCTCATTTAAAAAAGAAATCGAGTAATTCCACTTATTCAACAACATCACTGGCTTGTCATTGGTGTCCTGTACTGCCCTCGTCCCTCATAGTTTTTAGTTCTCATTGCCTCAAATTGTCCTGTAAGTTCATCTTTCTGTTCCATTCTTCCTCGTTTTCATCTTACTAAGGCATGCTTCATCTTCTTCCTCCCATGCCGTAAATATCTCAGCCGCCCAAATAAACTTTTTTCACCTCTTCGTTTTCAAGCAGCTCCTTCCCAGTGCCCCCTAATGCAATTTTGCCGGTTTCTAGGACATAACCCTTATCGGCAATCTCCAAGGCCATGAGAGCATTCTGTTCCACTAACAGAATGCTAACTCCGCGCTGCTTCAATTCGGAGATAGTTCGGGCAACTTCATGGACAAGTAAAGGTGATAAGCCCATCGATGGCTCATCTAAGAGAAGCAGTTTTGGATTAGACATTAGGGCACGGGCGATAGACACCATCTGTTGCTCACCACCGCTCAAAGTTCCGGCCGATTGTCGAACTCTATCTCTCAATACAGGAAACAACTGAAAGACCTCTTCTAGGCTCTTGTTTACTGCTTTCTTGTCTGTTCTCAAATATGCACCAAGCTTGAGGTTTCCCAAAACACTCATAAAAGGGAAAAGCCTTCTACCTTCCATAACATGGGCAATGCCAAGCTTTGTGATTTGTGGAGGGCGCAAATCGTCTATCCTTTGTCCCTCGAAACAAATATTTCCAGCTGTGACACGTTTTAAACCTGATATGGTTCTTAACAAAGTAGTTTTACCGGCTCCATTAGAACCGACCAACGTGGTAATAGCATCCCCTAGTACTCCCAGACACACACCTCTTAGAGCTTCGGCACCTTCATAACTAACCTTGAGCTCATGCACCTCAAGTAGCATATCTTTTCTTTCCAAGATAGGCGGTGATGACATCTTCATTTTCCATGATTTCCCGTGGTAGTCCTTCAGCAATTTTCCTCCCAAAATTTAGTGCTATGACCCTGTCCGATAGCCCCATGATTGCTCTCATATTATGCTCAACTACTACTACCGTGACTCCTCTATCTCGTATCTCTCGGATAAGTTTCATCATAGCTTCGGTCTCTCCTGGGTTCATGCCGCATGTTGGCTCATCCAACAGTAGCAGTTCTGGTTTGGCAGCCCAAGCCACAGCAAGACCAAGGCTTTTGAGGTAGCCGTAAGGGAGATTCCTAGCAAGCTCATTACTTAAATGTTCTAGATCCATAAAATGCAGTATCCCCTTGGCTCTCTGCAAGCTTGCTTGCTCTTTGGCACGATACGATCCGGTGTTGAAGACTGCCCCCAAAAATGACGGCTTGGCCAACAAATGATCTCCAAGTAAGACGTTATCAAAAACAGTCGAGTCTTGAAATAGGGGCGCGCTTTGAAAAGTCCTTATCAGCCCCCGTCGAGCAATTTGGCTTGGCCTCATACCGGATGCGACGTTTTCCCCTTTGAACATTATTCTTCCTGCGGTCGGCTTATAATACCCAGTAACTATGTTGAAAAAGGTCGTCTTTCCGGCACCGTTAGGACCAATCAAGCCCAATATCTCTCCTTCATTAACATGGATGCTAAGGTTATCAATAGCTAATAAGCCACCAAAGCGTTTGGTCAGGTTGCTCACTTCAAGCAGCATCAGGCGCGCCTCGTTTTCGGTATTTTTGAGTCAATTTAGTTATCCAGGATGGGACTAACTGTCGCAGGCTTACTAAGCCACCGGGCAAGAAAAGCATAGCTAGCACCAAAATAGCACCGAAAAGCAGAGGCTGAATTTGTTTGCTAATCCGCAGCAATTGAGGCAGTACAGTAAGCAGAGCACCACCGACTATGGGGCCAGCCAGTGAACCCATACCCCCTGCCTGGTTATATACCAAGATGTATACAGAGTCCCAAGTAGTGAAGGAATCTGGGTGAACCAAGCCGAGATACTGGACAAAAAAAGTGCCTGCCACACCGGCAAAGAAGCACCCAGTAATAAAAGCTACCACCTTATAGCCTAAAGTGTTAATACCTATGCTTTCAGCTTCATTGCTACTTTGGTCGATGCTTTTGAAAATCTTGCCAAACCGACTTGTTTCCAATCTATAAACAGCGATTACAGTCACCACAGCTATGGCTAGAATCAAATAGTACTGCGTTACCTTCGAGTTGAATTCAATCACTGGCAGACCGGGGATGGCAATTGGGTTTGCTACCGCCACGGGAAGCCCCCTATAACCACCTAGAAGGCTATCCCAGCCAGTAGCTGCATATCTGATAATTTCGTTAAGAGCGAAGGTAACAGCCACAAAATAAATTCCTCTCAATCTTAAAGTCAGGTAACCAATTGGCAAAGCAAATAGGCCTGCTACCACACCTCCCAGCAGTAAAGCCAACCAGAAGGATAGTCCTAATCGTGTAATTAACAGAGCACCGGCGTAGGCTCCTATCGCCATAAAACCACGATGTGCCAGAGAGAATTGACCAGTGGTGAGTACTGGGTGCAGGCTAGTAGCCAGGGCAATATTGAGGGCAATCAGAATAAAGACAGACAAGATATAGGGGTCTGTGGTAATTACAGGTACCGCTATCAAGGCACCCACGACTGCCAAATAGGTTATGAGTTTTATCAATCTTCCTCTATTCATGGCCGAAAAATCCCCTTGGTCTAAATAACAAGACAAGCACAAGAGCGCTGAATGCAATCAACTGAGCATTGACTCCCATAAAGGTGGCTGCAAAACTCTCTGTCAAGCCCCAAAAGAAACCACCCAAAATAGCGCCAGGCAAGCTTCCCATTCCCCCAATAATTACTATGGCAGCTATTTTGAAGATAAGCGCGGAACCCATGAAAGCATTAATAGCGAACAGAGGGGATATTAATGCCCCAGCCGCTCCTGCTAGTACGCCACTTATAGCAAATGACAGTGACAAAATGCGGTTAGCGTCTATTCCCTGTACGGCAGCGGCTTCACTATCCTGAGCCACCGCTTGTAAAGCCTGACCAGCCTTTGTCCCCTGTAAGAAGAAAAATAGACCTGCCAATAGGATCAGCGTCCCAATTATTACGGTTACCCTTTCGGCGGAAATAGTTATACCAATAATATTGATAACGCCTGACACTGCCATAGGAATTGCCTTATCCTCCCGCCCAAAGACTACTAATGCAGCACAGGAAATCATCATGGTTAGTCCCAGGGCGATAATCATAGGGGCGTGAAATTGGCCTCTGACTCGTCGAAAGAAAATTGCTTCTACTGCAATACCAAACAGGGCAACAAGTAACATAGCCAGGATGGCACTCAGCCAATATGAGAGGTGCAATAGCTCGACCCCATAGTAGGTGACGAAGGCGCCCAGCATGTAGAATTCCCCGTGTGCAAAGTTAAATATCCTACCAATGCCAAAAACCAACGTAAGCCCCAAAGCCACCAATGTATATATCGCTCCCGCTGTCAGACCATTTACTACAATCTGCAGTGCAATTTGTGTTTCCATGCGTGTGACCTACTCATTTCGGAAAAACTACTCAACTCAGTGACGCATTCGTATCGGTGCAATGGATGTCTGGGTTCTAACGGCCATCCCTAACAGACAGGATGGCCGTTAGTTAGCTATAATCTCCTGCCAGACACCTATTCACCAATGATCTTCAAGATGTCTTCTGGTGTAACAACGGCTAATCCCACTAGTTTCCCGTTTTTGATTTGGCAAAGGAACTCAGGCTGCGCTATTTGGTGCGATATTCCGTACAGCTTAGACCCTCCGAACCTCATATCACCTCGCAGCCCCTTGTACCTCAATGTCTCCAACCCTGCTTTGACTTGGTCGGTATCAAGAGTACCAGCTTTCTCTATGGCCGCAGCTAACATGCCCAAATGATCATAGATTTGTAGGCCAAGGTCTATCCCTGCTGTCGAGGTAAACTTATCAATATACTTTTGTCGAATTTCTGCTAATCCGGGTGGCGACCCCGGGCCCTCGGTGGGAAGAGCTGGGAACATGAAACCCTCTGCACTTTCTGCACCGGCCAATTTCATGATAGTGGCAACATCATGTGGATTGATATCGTAGAACACGCCTTTGTAACCCATCTGCCGAGCTTGCTTTATTATCATTCCGGCTTCACCATCCGTCCAGACAGCACCTATGCAATCAGGTTTGCGCGCCAGCAACCTAGTAAGTAAAGGGTAGTAATCCTGCTGGTTGCGCTCGAAAACCTCCGAAAAAATCTCGATTTCATTGGCTTTGCAGGCATTAGTGATATAAGGCGTGTTGGCATGGCCACTTTCGTCATTTGCCTGCAGGTGACCAAATGTTTTTATTTGTGGATATTTATTCTTCAGCGCCTTTACGTGCAGGGGAATCATATACTTATAATCAGATAACACGCCAAAGCAGTAGGGACGGTCTGCGCCTATGCGCGCGACGCTCATAGTGTAGGCGAGGCTTATTACCTTGCCATTTGTGACGACTGGGACCATGACTGGCATCATCGCTGCAAATAGGGGACCGAATATAAACTTTGCCTTTTTTTGGTAAACCAAGCTTTCGGTAGCTAGCCTACCAGACTCGGCGCTGAACCCAGAATCCTCGCCTAACCATTTAACGTTGTAGATTGCCTCTTTGGTCTTTATGCCACCCCGAGCCGCGATCTCCTGTATCTTCAGTTGTGATCCATTTGTCAAAGCCAGTCCCCAGGGGGCCGCCGGCCCAGTAAGAGGGATCACCCCACCAAACGCAACTTCCTTCACTGGAAGCTCCTCTGGTTTTGCCGGTGGCGCTGCCAGTGCGCTACTACAGACAACCAATGCTGCAATTGCCAGTATACCAACAACTGCCACGATTACATATTTTTTCATCACTTTTCCTCCTCTCTCTAATTTACTTTCTGATACAAATTACCAGTTTCTACCTCGATTTTTTCCGTAATTCACTTAAATACTTCCATAGCAGCATTCACCCCCTCTTTGGACAGTTTTGTAATAATTGCAGCCCATGCTTGACTTAACAACGAAGATTCTCAATCCCCATTCTGGGAAGGTGTCCTAGCTCCGGCAGAACTCCTGGAACTTTCCATGTTCGGCGGATTGCCTTTCCTGCTAAGGCACCAGTGAGTTCGCCATTATCGACCACTACTATACCATTGACAATAACGTACGGAATGCCGTGCGAGGGCTGTCCAGGTTCTGTGTAGGTTGCTCCATCAATTACTTTGTCTGGATGAAATAAGGTGAGATCAGCGTCACACCCAACCTGAATCCTGCCCTTTTTGTCAAGTCCAAGCCACGTTGCAGCCATTGTCGAAGTCTTGCTCAGCGCTGTCATAAGGTCACAAACACCTCTTTGCCTTACCCAGTAACCTAAGAACCTTGCGAAACTGCCAGCACCTCGAGGATGCCCCCTGTATTTCCCGGTTACGGGATCAATGCCGATAGCCCAGTCATTTTCAATCATACAAAGAGGAGAACTCAACCATAGGAATATTTTGTGAGGCCGGTAAATGCGACCAATCCAGAAAGGATCTGGAATTTGACCACTTTTAATCTTGCCCCTGACGAAGTTCCATTGGTCAGGGCTGGAGAATGCCTCACCTGCTTTCATGAAGACTTTATTGTCGATTACAACTGTGCTTACAACTCCCATATCCGATATTTTAATGCTCATAGCCTCCAAGAGGTTTTCAATCGGGGGGTCAAACGGGGGAAAATTTAGAAAGGTGGAGGCAGCATCGTACCCATGGAAATCGGTTGCTATTTTCAAACCCTTCTCTCGAGCTTCAGTAAGCAATTCCAGTGCTATCCCTGAGCTTCTGGGAACAATGGTGGGGCCTCCCATATGAGACAGTATAAAAGGAACATCCGCCTCTCTAGCCGTGTTAAGCGCCTCAATAATAGCCTCAATATCTTGGCCTGGAAGCATAGACCTTGGATGACTTGCAGCGCAGCCGCCTAACCTAGATACCTCCTTGGCCAGGGTTACCATTTCTTCATATGTACAACCAGGACCATAAAAGGGAGCAAATGTTATGCCCGATGCGCCAGCTTCCATCTCTTTACAGACTAATCTGACCATCTTTGCCAACTGCTCATTTGTTGGTGGTTTATAGGGATCAGTTAGACCTAGCGCTTCCCTTAGCGTAATATGCCCTGTATAACAGGCAACATTGACTACCAGGCCTTGCTGCTCTACTGTTTCGAAGAAGTCAGCTAGCGGATATGCTGGTAAATTTGGTGCCCCGGACGATTCATCCCAAGCTCCAGAGCGACCACAGTTGCCGGTGATTTCAGTAGTGATGCCATCTCGGACGTGGAATTCTCCTCCTACACCGTTGCCCGAACCATGGCCGTGTATATTGATAAAGCCTGGTGCTACCACTAGGTCAGTGGCATCAATTGTTTTGTCTCCATTTAGCCTCTGCGTAATAGGCACGATGGCGGCTATTTTGCCATCTTTAATGCCAACGTTGGCAATGGCATCGACACGAGTAAAGGGATCCATGACCCTACCGTTTTTTATCAATATGTCATAGGCCATGGTCTCTATTGACCTCGAGTTCGTACCTTTATCGCTCATTTTATTCCCCCTTTCAGCTACTTTTGCCCACTTCTCGGACGGATTTTACACGACTACCCCGACCAATGGTAATTTGTCCTTTCTGTATCCCGGCATAGCCTCTTCGATCAGATTGCTATACCTCCCAGGTAAAGTGAGTGTGGCCTGGAGAACTTTCTTCACGATCTTCTTCACATTGTGCACCAAACACATTGGCAAAAACTCCCCTCGCACCTTCACCAAACCCCGTAAGTCCATCGATAGCTTCCTGCCATCCCACTTCAGCTGCCCGAAAACCGGCTCCACCGTGTATCCGCGCTTCTTGTATATCTGCATCACCTCCTCACTCCTCAGTTTATCCCTCATCACCTCCAAAAGCGGCTCCCGGCCATCTCGACTCACTGTCCGCGCTTCCCCTGTAGTACATCGCTCCTAAACTCGCCTTCCTCACACCTGTTTTGCTCTGGAAATACCAATCCTCTTTTTTAAATATGAATTCTTCAATTGCCCAAAATCTTTATAGATATGCGGTCGAACCACCATGATGCCCTTGCCCCTCTATTGCAAGGTCCCGCAATTCAGGCAGAGGAAATCAGATCTGAACCCTTTTTACATACATCCTTAATTAGACAGGCGAATTCCCTCTCAAAAGCGCGGATGGAATGGTTAATCGTGTTGGAATCGAAGCTAATAGAACCCAGAACCGTCCCGTTTTCCGAATTGAGGATAGGAGCACCGATGGAGATTAGACCTAGCATATATTCCTCGTTATTCAAGGAGTATCCTCTTTCACGAATCGTATCCAAGTCATGCAGCAAGGCTGACCTGCCCGTCAGAGTATTCTTAGTTCTTTTCTCGAGAGGCAGCTGCTTTATAATCCGGTCCCGCACATCGTGAGGAAGATAAGCCAGAACCGCCTTGCCTAAGGCAGTGCTGTGGAACGCCTTGGTCGTCACTGACAAACGAAATGAAAGTGTGTCTTTGGCCTCTTTTCTGTATACTACAGTCAAGGAATCGTCGTGGAATAACGCTACATCAATGGAAATGTTGTACCTGTTGTGGATATCATCAATCAGTGGCTTTATGATTTGGGGCAGATCAAACCCTCCGAGAAATCGATATCCCAATACGAAGGCCTTGGGCCCAAGTCTTAGTAATTTCTTCTGCTTGTCCCTTGTTAGGTAACCCAATTCGAGAAATGTATTTACATAACGATAGGTGGACGTGAGGTTGAGACCAATTTCCCGTGAGGCTTCTCCCAGTGTCAAGCGAGGACGACTTTGATCAAAGAGAGCCAAAATCCTCATGCCCTTCTCCACGCTCTTGGAAAAGTAGTCTTTGCGATCGTTCACGGCCTGCGCTGCACTCCTCAAACTACATTTTAGTTATTTACTGATATAGTAATTAAATTACAGATATTTAATCATGACAGACAGCATTTGTCAAGAAAAAAATATCGCAAAAACAAAATGTGGTTGATTGTAGGGGGGATTTAAGATAACTTTACATTATTAGTCTGAGGTTGAGGTTATGGTTGAGGTTCAGGCCAAGCTTAAGAAGTTCATTAACGCTTCCCGCCTTACGCCTTGAATCAAAAGGAGCTTCCATGGAGATCAATCCACAGATTTTTAGAGAATATGATATCAGGGGAGTGGTCGAAAGGGATCTGACACCTGACATCATCAAAAGATTAGGTCAGGGATTTGGAACCCATATGGCCAATTTAGGTCGCTTCAACATTGTGGTTGGAATGGACGGAAGGCTCAGTTCAGATCTGTTTAGGGAGATGTTAATACAAGGCCTGATTTCCACTGGATGCAACGTCGTGGATATAGGCCTATGCCCAACACCCGTCTATTATTTCTCCATCTTCCATCTGGATAAAGATGGCGGAATAATGGTCACAGGAAGCCATAATCCCCCGGAGTTTAATGGGTTGAAGGTGTCTGTGGGGAAAAGTACCATTTTTGGAGAAGAAATCCAGAATTTAAGGCGATTGATTGAAAGGGGAAAATTTGCTGTTGGCAAAGGGAATCTTTCTCAGGTGGAGATCATCCATCCCTATCAAGATTATATTAAAGAGAACATTCAGTTAAAAAAGAAGATAAAGGTAGTGATTGATGCAGGAAATGGGACGGCAGGGGTTGTTGCCGGACCGCTTCTTAGGGATTTAGGGTGTGAACTGGAAGAACTCTACTGTGAGATCGATGGCCGATTTCCAAACCATTTCCCCGACCCAACCATTCCGAGGAATTTAGGAGATTTGATTGATCGGGTGAAGAAGATTCGGGCGGATGTGGGGATTGCTTATGATGGAGATGCCGATCGCATTGGAGTGGTGGACGATAGCGGGAACATCATCTGGGGTGATCAATTGATGATTCTATTTGCCAGGGAGATACTAAAGAATAAAAAGGGGGCGACCTTCGTTGCGGAGGTGAAATGTTCCCAAAATTTATTTACTGATATCAAACAGCATGGCGGAAAGGCGATCATGTGGAGGACGGGGCACTCCCTGATTAAGGAAAAGATGAAGAAGGAGAAGGCCGTCTTGGGTGGAGAGATGAGCGGACACATCTTTTTTGCAGATCGGTACCTTGGTTACGATGATGCCATTTATGCTTCGTGCCGACTCATTGAACTTCTTTCAAAAACGGATCGAAAATTATCCCAACTTCTCGGTGATGTTCCAAAGGCATTCATCACCCCTGAAATTCGAATGGATTGTCCGGATGAGATCAAGTTTAGAGTGGTTGAAGAGGTTAAAGAAGAACTTAGAACAGAGTACCCTATTATCGATGTGGACGGGGTGAGGGTGAAATTTGATGATGGATGGGGATTAGTGAGGGCCTCGAATACTCAACCGGTATTGGTGCTCCGATTTGAAGCCCTCACTGGAAAACGGCTCAAGGAGATAAGAAAGCTCATTGAGAATAAGGTCCAAACCGCAATCTCCAATCTCCAGGATCATTTTAGCAAACTCTAACTTAATGGAGGAAAATTAATGTGCCGAAACGAACCTCATTTTACATTCCTAAAGAAAGTCTTGATCTTAATAAGCATCTTTTTCATCCTTTCGGTTCCGAATTCACTTGTTTATGCCGAGTGGATAAATGTCAATCCCCCTAATGTGAGTTCAGATTGGGAGCTTTTGGGTGTTCAGTTTGTCTCCTCAAGTGAGGGATGGGCCGTGGGTCAGGATTCCATCAACAATGAAGGCGTTCTACTCCATTTTTTAAATGGGTCATGGACACCCATCAACCTCCCTAATTTAAGTCTGGATTGGGGCCTTTCGGCTGTCCACTTCATCTCTCCATTTGAGGGATGGGCTGCGGGAAAGGATTTTGCCAACAAGACAGGAATTCTGCTCCATATCCTAAATGGGGCATGGACATCCATCACCCTCTCCAACGTCAGCTCAGATTGGGAGCTTGGCGGCATCCAGTTCACGTCCTCAAGTGAGGGATGGGCCGTGGGACGCGATTCCTTGAATAAGAAGGGAGTTCTCCTCCATTTTTTCAATGGGTCATGGACATCCATCATCCCCCCCAACGTCAGCTCAGATTGGGAACTTGTGGATGTCTACTTCACCTCCTCAAATGAGGGATGGGCCGTGGGAAACGATTCCTTGAATAAGAAGGGAGTTCTCCTCCATTTTTTCAATGGGTCATGGATATCCATCACCCCCCCCAGTGTAAGCTCATATTGGGCACTTGGAGCTGTCTATTTCACCTCCGCCGAAGAAGGATGGGCTGTGGGACAGGATCTCTCAAATTTGAGAGGGGTCCTGCTCCATTTTTCAAATGACTCATGGACATCGATTACTCCTCCCAGTGTAAGCCCAGATTGGGAACTTAGTGATGTCTACTTCATATCTTCCGGTGAAGGATGGGCTGTCGGGCAGGATTTCTCAAATAAGAGAGGAGCTGTGCTTCATTTTCTAAATGGGTCATGGACATCCATTGACCCGCCCAACGTGGGCCCAGATTGGGAGCTTGGGAGCGTTTACTTTGTCTCCTCCAATAATGGATGGGCCGTGGGACGTGGATCTAACGGGTCGAATGTGAATGGAGTTCTGCTTAAATACTCCGTCCCGATCATCTCAGTCTCTCCTACGAGTATAAAGTATCATGATGTTGCTATAGGCGCCGTGAAGGATCAAACCCTAACGGTCAAGAATAACGGAAATGCCAACCTCCTCATCGGCACGATCACTTCTCCTTCCCTTCCCTTTATTAAAAAAACGGACAGTTGTTCGGACAAGACCATTGCCCCTCAAAATTCCTGTAAATTAGTCTATAGGTTTGCCCCAACCTCTGAAGGAACCTTTAACGACACCTCAAGCATCCCCTCCAATGACCCCTCGAAACACTCTGTTCTAGTTACTTTAAGCGGAAGTGGCATTTCTGGACCTCCGCTTTATATCAATCTACTCAGTCCCCCAAATGGCGAAGGATTTGATGCTTGTACGTACTATAACCCACCTACATTTCAGTGGGACCCTAGCAAAATTTTTAAGAGTACGGCGGTCCAGTTCTCCTTACAAGATGATTTTTTGACGATCCCCGTGAAGGTCAACGGGAAAAAGGGCATCAACGAACTTGTCATCCCATCTTCCTCATGGAAGAAGGCCCTTCTTCTTCCTGGGGCGAGCGGTGGGACTGTCTACTGGAGGGTGGTCGGAACCCTGACCGACGGGACCATGGTGGAAAGCGATGCCTTTTCCCTCACGGTGGAAGCGCCTAAAATGGTTTCAAATCCTATGATTTCTCCCACAAGCAAAACAACTCCTCCATTCCCCACACTCACCTGGGAAAACAACTGCAACATAAAGTTCAAGGTCTGGTTTGGTAATGATCCGGATTTTTCAAAACATGGGATAAAGAAGACCGCTTTATCTTTCAATATCAAGAATCCCAATGATAATGAAGGATTATTTACAAAAACACTCACGTCATCTCAATGGACGACAATCAGGAGACTGGTAGGCGATGTGAATGGTTCCTCTATTTATTGGTATATAGAGTCCTGGGATGCCTTGAACCGGTCTACCAAGACAGAAGTAATGAGCTTTGTTATAACAGATTAACTTAGAATGGAAGGATCTTGGTACTTGCGTCACCATAACTTCCAAGGAAGGAAGAAATTCGGTGCAACCCTTTTGGAATTTCGAAAAATTGGGCCTGTCACAGAGGTTTGGACAAGTTTCGTGGGGATGATCATTGCTTTCTTTGTTGGCCTTTTTCCCTTGACCTTTTTGACGAGAATGATTAGATTTGGAAAGGTAGAAAATTTTTCCTATTACTGCTGGGCAATGGGAATTCTTATTATCCTTTTCACAAAGTAAGAGGGAAAATTCAAGGGGAGGGATGAAAATGAGAATCAGGGATATCATGACAAAGAATCCGATTACAGTGGATAGTGAAACATTGGTTTTGGATGCACAAAAGATTATGAAAGAAAGCAATATTCGAAGACTTCCCATAGTCGACAAAGGCAAATTAGTTGGAATCGTTACTCAGCACGATCTCCTCCAGGCCTCGCCGTCACCTGCCACCTCATTGAGTGTCCATGAATTGAACTATCTTCTTGCAAAAATGACGGTGAAGGAAGTGATGAAGAAGAACCCTGTGACCTTCACCCCGGATACACCTTTTGAAGAAGCTTTAAGGATTGGACAGGAGAAGAAAATCGGTTCGTTCCCAGTGATGGACAAGGGAAAACTGGTTGGTATCGCAACCGAATCTGACATCGTCAGGTTCTTGACCCGTTCATTAGGCTTAAGAGAGGAAGGATCGAGAATTACGATTGAGGGATTGGGTGGGAAGTTGAGTGATCTTGAGAGGATTATTTCGATCATCAATCAACATGGGACCATCATTTTGAGTATGATTTCTTTACCCCGGCCAGAGAAGAAGGACTGGATGATCGTGCTTCGATTGAAGACAAGCGATCCCGACCCGATCGTCAAAGAATTTAAGAAAGCCGGCTTTAATGTCACCTATTCAGCTTGGTTTCGTTGTGAAACAGGAGAGGTTTGAGAGGATTCTTTTAATCCTAAGAAGCTCATGCCAGCGGTCTAAAAGCCCTTTGCGTTGGAGAAGGGAGACCTTCGGATAAAAGATCTCCTCCTCACGTATCAAAGGTCTAATCTTTTCTATATCTTCCCAAAAGCCCATTTGGAGTCCGGCTAAAAAAGCGCTTCCCAGAGCTGTTGCATCAACAATGGAAGAATGGTGAATCGGTACCCCGAGAAGATCTGCCTGGAACTGAAGCAACGGACGACGGGCAGCCCCTCCTGCGGCAGTGATTCGATCGATACAGTAAACGAGTTCAACGGTATCTCGTTTGAAGAATCTTGATCAAGCGCTCAGGATGGTCTGTGATGATCCCATCAACCCCCATATTGAGGAAGTGTTCCATGTGTTCCTCCGTATTGAGGGTCCAGACAAAAACCATAACTCCTCGCTGGTGAGCTTTGGAAATATTGGTCTGTGTTAGAACCTTACCACTGCAACTTAAAACTGAAATAGATCTTCCGCCAGTGACTTCCTGAGGAAACGTCCAGGATTGATTATAAATTAAAGCTACCGGGACCTTCGGATTTTTTTCTAAGATTCTATCGATGGCTGAGAGGTCAAAAGAGGCAAAGACGACCTGATTGAGCATTCCCGCTTTTTCCACTTCCTGGAGAGATCGATCAGCTAAATCTTTCATTGTATATTGGCCCAGTTCTCCTATCTTCAACTCGATATTGAGAAGCATTTGGCCACGGGTCAATTCAAGCACTTCCTTCAGCGTCGGAATTTTTTCTCCAGAGAATTGCTTTCCAAACCAAGATCCTGCATCCAGTTGTTTCAACTCGTTGACTGGATAATTGGCCACTTTCCCCTTTCCATTGGTTGTCCTATTTAAACTGTCATCATGGATCACTATAACCTGCCCATCGCTGGAGAGATGGACGTCCAGTTCAATCATATCAACAGCCAAATCCATGGCCTTTTTGAAAGCAGCCATGGTATTTTCCGGTGCACCGCCTGAAAAACCCCGGTGGGCGACCATAAATACCGGAAATTTTCCAGACCATGGTAGACCCATTAAAACATTGGATTTATGAGTCGAACAACTCATGATACCTCCCATCCATAATGTGGTTAGGATAAGGACCGTCTTTCCTATAATCGGACTCCTCCCTTTCACTTCTCGCTCTCGATTAAACCGTGGACGAACCAGCGTTGCATCAAAATAACCACCAGCACTGGCGGCAAAAGAGCCATCATCGCAGCGGCCATAACAAGGTTCCACTCCGGAGGCTGTGTCCCAGTAGGAACCGTTGAAGCAATGCCAACCACCACGACTTTCATCTTTTCAGAACTCGTCACCATGAGAGGCCAAAGATACTGGTTCCAACCGTAGATGAACATGACCACGAAAAGAGCTGCGATGTTCGCTCCGGAGTTGGGAAGAAGAATCGACCAGAGAAAACGCAATGGCCCTGACCCGTCGATTTTTGCCGCATCCACCAACTCGTCGGGAATGGTGAGATAAAATTGGCGGAAAAGAAATGTTGCGGTGGCCGAAGCGATGAGAGGAATGGTCAGCCCTGCATAGGTATCGACCCAGCCCATGCTCGCCACCACTTGATAAGTGGATATGATCCGAACCGGAACGGGAAGCATTAATGTGATGAAGATCAGCCAGAAAGCAATCTGCTTGCCCCGGAAATTGAAGTAGACGATGGCAAAGGCCGAGAGGATGGAGATGAGAATCTTGCCTAAGCTAACCGTAAAGGCAACAATCCCACTATTGATGAGAAGCTGACCCATATGGATACGGTTCCAGACTTTTATATAATTCTCCAGAAAATGAATCGAAGGCAGCAGCTTTTGAGGTTTTTGAATCGATTCTTCCATGCTCTGGGTACTGATCACAAAACCGTAATACAGGGGGAACCCGATCAAACAGACCGAGATGATGAGCAGGAGATGGATGATCAATTTTCTCCAATTTTTTCGAGTTCCGGTACTCTGCTTCAAAGCCATATCGTTCATCAATAGAAGACCTTTCTTTCGGTATATCGGAATTGGAGGACGGTTAAGAAGATCACCAGAGCCATCAAAATGACGGACTGAGCTGCAGAAGTGCCAATCCTCATATTGACGAATCCATCTAAGTACGTTTTATAAACCATAATGGTTGTTGAATCGCCAGGGCCTCCCTGGGTGACCGCATGGATAATACCAAAGGTTTCGAAGAAGGAAAAAACCATATTCATGATAAAAAGGAAAAAAGTCACCGGTGATAAGAGCGGGAAGGTGATCCATCGGAAGAGTTTCATTCCACTTGCTCCATCCACCTTTGCTGCATCCATTACAGATTTTGGAATGGTTTGAAGCCCGGCAAGGAAAAAAGCAACATTGTAGCCCAGATGGGCCCACATCGCAGCAAAGATCACCAACAGGATGGCTATCCATCCCTTAAGAAGCCAATTGAATTCATAGGTCGTTACCATCGAAAGCACATAAGTGAGGATTCCGTAAGAAGGATGGAAGATGAAGAGCCAGATAATGCCCGAGACAGGCGGAGCAATGCCATAGGTCCAAAGCATCGCCGTCCGGTAGAAGGGAAGCCCCATGATTTTCTGGTTGGCTAAAGTAGCCAGGAAGAGTGAGAAGGACAAGCCTAAGAATGTCACTCCAATGGAAAAGACGAAGGAATGGAACACGCTCCGAT
>Ga0315274_10001550_pt1 | contig 35283 bp, 22 predicted proteins | sample YL17G02_20_MG_FD_203700 | JGI IMG/M metagenome (GOLD analysis project Ga0315274, IMG submission 203700) | Sediment microbial communities from Yellowstone Lake, YNP, Wyoming, USA - YL17G02_20 | ecosystem: Environmental > Aquatic > Freshwater > Lake > Sediment | place: USA: Wyoming | collected...
TTTTGCGGCTTTCGGTTGGGCGTGACTCCGTCGAGCCCTCGAATCTCCTGCGGCCGGGGAAATCAGGGCTCGACGGAGTCTCGCCCTACCGATGAGGGCGGTTCATGGAGAGTCCTAACGCCAGAAGTGGCGCGCATTGCGACCATGAACCTCGAATGCGTATGTCCTTGGCAACCAACGAAAGCACCGTACGGTTCATGGAGAGTTACCATTCGTTTTTACGCATGCATTGCGTGCCATGAACGCGGCCCGACGAAAAGCAGCCGCGACAATACAGAACACGGTCATGGTTTCTATTGTCGCGGTGTTCATCGGCCATTCCGGGGTGGTTCATGGAGAGTCCTGAGGCCAGAAGTGGCGCGCATTGCGACCATGAACCTCGAATGCGTATGTCCTTGGCAACCAACGAAAGCACTGTACAGTTCATGGAGAGAGCGGGCTTGGCCGTTCGGCCACGCATTGTGACCATGAACCTCGGCGTACAAACCCTTGTCCCACGTGGGACATAGATTTGCACTGTCTCAGGCTGCAGTTCATGGAAAGGTACGAGATGTGCTAATAGGACCATCAGACCGAGCGATCCAGTGTTGAGGCGCAGCGCGGCTTGGTCCGCCTCGGCCGCCGGAGTGGAGATGCCTTTGAGCGAAAGACAAGGTATGCGGAGAGCGGGGTTATTCCACCCAGTGAAGAACACAACGTCGAGGAATGTCCGCGCGCGGCCTGGCGGCACCACCGAGTGGGTCGCTCGACTCTGAGGGCACGATGAACACGCCTCTCCAAGAACGTAGTACCGCCGCCTTCACACTCGTCGAGTTGGTGGCGATCACGGCCGTCATCGCGCTGCTGTTCGCAGTGTTGCTCTCAGGGGCAGTCAGGACCAAACAGAAGGCGCAACGTATCGCCTGTGTCGGTAATTTGAAGGAGATTGGCGTCGGTTTCCGTCTCTTCGCCACGGACCATGGTGACAAATACCCGACGCCGGCGGCCACGAACGAGGTGGTTTGGCCCGTTGTGAACGGGAGGACGAACTACGCAGCCGGCTGCTTTCGTGCCCTGTTCCCCGCGCTGCCGAAGCCGCACATCCTCGTGTGCCCGGCGGACCACCGAGAACCTGCGTCTTCATCCCACAGCCTGACTGACTCCAATGTCGGCTACTTCGTCAATCTCGCCGCAGACGAGACTCGCCCGCAGATGTTGCTCACCGGAGATCGGAATCTGAGCGTGAACGGGCAGGCAGCGCCGAGCGGCCTGCTCTTGCTGACACCCCACGACCGCCTCGGCTGGACGACGGAACTACATCGTGGCATGGGCAACGTCGCCATGGGCGATGCCAGTGTCCAAAGCGTGCCCAGCGAAAGGTTGTCCTCATTCGCCGGGGACACCAACCGGCTCGCAGTGCCGTGAGCTGGTCGAGAAAGACACGTTCACTTCATCGTGTTTGCCCGGACTGAAAGGCAGCGCCGCCAAGGTCTTCAAGCGTTAAGCAGGGCCTCGGCATGTTTGCGAGCGGCCTCACCCTGTCCGCCCAGCATGCGCGCCAGTTCGTCCACGCGGGCCTTGCGGTCCAGCAAATGGATCTCCGAGATCGTGCGGCCCCCTTGGACCTGTTTTGTGACGACGTAGTGCGCCGCGGCGGCGGCCGCCACCGGCGCGAGATGCGTAACGCAGATGACCTGGCGTTGTTGGCTGAGCTGGCGCAGCTTCTCGCCGACGGCATTGGCGGTCGTGCCGCCCACGTTGGCGTCCACCTCGTCAAAGATCAGCACCGGGATCTCGTCTTCTGCCGCCAGCACTGTTTTCAAGGCCAACATCACGCGGGCCATTTCCCCGGACGAGGCAATGGCGCGGAGCGGCCGGGGCGGCTCGCCCGGATTGGGGGCAAACTGGAACTCGATCATGTCGAATCCCGAGGCCTGCGAGGTGGAGGGAAGCGGCGAAGCGCTTTCCATGGCCACGTCAAAATGGCTTTGGGCAAAGCCGAGGTCAGCCAGAAGCGTCGTCACGGCTTTGCGCAGCCTGGGGATGACCCCGCGCCGTTGGGCGGATAACTCCCGGCCCACGCGCCGCAGCTCCGTGTCCAGCCGTCGCAGCTCCTCGTTGAGGCGGTTCAGCTCCGCGTCGTGCTGTTCGAGAGTGTGCAGCTTGCTGCGGGTTTCCTCCCCGAACGCGGTGACCTCCGCCAATGTGGGACCGTACTTGCGTTTGAGTGAATGGATCAGGTTCAGCCGTTCCTCCAGCTCCTGGAGCCGCTGGGGGTCGAGTTCCACGCCATCCGCGTACCGGGAGAGATCTGCCTGGAGCTCCCGGAGCGCAGTGGCGAGTTGTTCTTGCTGCGCGACCAGGCTGGCGGCGGCCGGGTCCGTGCGCTGGAGTTCCTGCAATGTGCGGCCGAGCACGCCTGCCAGGGTGAGCAGGGCGTGGTCATCCTCGCTCAGCAGGCCCAACGCCGTCTGGCTCAACTGGACCAGCTTGGCGGCGTGGCTCGCACGCTGGTAGTCCCGCTCGAGTTGGGAGTCTTCCGCGGGCTGGAGTTTCGCGGCGGCGATTTCGTTGGCCTGAAAACGGAGGAGGTCCAGTTGCTGCGCGTAGGATTTCTCGTCCACGATCAGCGCGGCCTTTTCCGCTTCCAAGGCACAACGGCGGCGAGCCAGGTCGGCATACTGAGCCACCCAGGCCTGCAGGCCGCCAAAGGCGTCCAGGATCGCGAGCTGTTTCCCGGCGTGAAGGAGCGACTGGTGATCATGGGGACCGTGGATATCCACGAGCCATTCGCCGAGCGACTTGAGCGTAGCCAATGTCGTGGGCGAACTGTTGATGAACTGTCGGTTCGTCCCCGTGGCGGTGAACGTGCGTTTGAGCACGAGCTGGCTGTCGTCGCAAGGTTCGAGGCCGTTTTGTTCGAGCCATGCCGGCAGGGGGGCGCGGAGGTGGCACACATCGAACACCGCTTCGACCGAGCAACTGTCGCTGCCGCTGCGAATCAGCGTGCGATCGGCGCGTTCGCCCAGCACGAGGTTGAGCGCGCCGATGAGGATGGACTTGCCGGCGCCGGTTTCGCCGGTGATGGCGTTGAAGCCCGGCGCCAGTTCGAGCGTGAGCTCAGGGACCAGGGCGAGGTTCCGGATGCGTAGCATCGTCAGCATGGCAAGATTTGGTTCGCGTTAACCGTCCGGACCATGTTAGCTTGGCGGACGAAAATGTGCAGTCATTTTGACAAGAGCAGCGGCGGTGCGCGGGCGCCGAAAGGCAAAAGGGGCCAACCCGGAGCGGCTCGCTTTGGCTTGGCGTTGTGTGCCGAACCAGCGCTGTTTAGGGCCCGGAGCCGGCCGCGATCGTTCGACCAGTAGGAGGCATGGCGTTTTCCTTTACCTTTCTGGGTTCCGGGACTTCGCAGGGGGTGCCCATCATCGGCCGGGACTATCCGCCGGCGTTCCTCGCCAACCCGAAGAACCATCGCACGCGACCCTCCCTTTACGTGGCGACGGACCAAGTCAAACTGGTCGTCGATACCACCCCGGAGTTTCGCCTCCAGGTTCTGCGGGAGAACATCCGCTGGCTCGACGCCGTCCTGGTGACCCATGCGCACGCGGACCATATCATGGGCATGGATGATTGCCGGCGCTTCTGTGATCTGCGCGGGGGGAAAGCGCTGCCCATCTTTGCCTCAGCCGAGACGATGGAACACCTGCGGCGGGTCTTTCAGTACGCCTTTTGCGGCGGACCGATTGCCAAGGGCTATTTCATCCCGGCCGAGCATATTGTGGACGGGCCGTTTGCATTGGGGAACCTGCGAATCACCCCGCTGCCCTTGCCACATGGCCACGTGACCAGTTGCGGCTACCTGTTCGAGCAGGGTGGCGCGAAACAACTGGCCTATCTGAGCGATTGCAAGGAGGTGCCGGACCAGACCCTCCAGCAGGTGCGCGGCGTGCACGTGGTCGTCCTGGACGCCCTCAGGCGTGAACCGCATCCCACCCACATGTGCCTGGATGAGGCCTTGACCGCCGCGCGGCGCATCGGCGCGCCGCGAACGTTTCTGACGCATCTCACCCACGACTATGACCACGACGCCGACCAAGCCGAACTGCCGGAGGGGGTCGAACTGGCTTACGACGGGCTCAAGGTGCAGTGGTGATGACGATCGCACGACATGGCCGCCAAAGGACCAAACGCTGGCGATGAGAGGCGTTTTGGCTCTTTGGCTGGAGGGATCGGCGTGCCAGGTATAGAGTGTTTACCATGAAGAAATGGCTCTTTCTGGTCGGATCCTGCGTAGGCGGTGTCCTGTGCTGGCGAGGGAGCGCGACCGAGCTGGGCTCGGCCGTTGCGGTCGTTTACAACCGCCGGTTGCCGGAGTCCAAGGGTTTGGCTGACTACTACGCTGAGCGCCGCCAAGTGCCAACCAACCAGCTCATCGGGCTGGATCTCCCGCTCACCGAGACCATGACGCGGACTGAATACGGGGACCACTTGGCGAAGCCACTCCTGCGGTCCCTGGAGGCCGCGAAGCTGTTCACGTACGGTTCGAGCGTCCGTCCGGCCACGGCCGATAAACCGGGACAGGTAGTGCGCACCTTGGTGGAAGCGAAGATCCGCTACCTGACGCTCTGCTACGGCGTGCCCGTCCGGATCCTGAACGATCCGAACCTGGTGGAACCCGGCCAGGACAAGGCACAGGAGGGCTTGCGGCGCAACGGGGCTGCGGTGGACAGCGAGTTGGCCTTGCTGCCCGTGTCCGATCAGGTGCCGCGGCTGTTCGGACCGTTGAACAATCGGTTCTACGGCGCCACGAATTCGGCGGCGCTTCATCCCACCAACGGGATCCTCATGGTAGCGCGTTTGGACGGCCCATCGATGGACATCGCACGGGGCTTGATCGACAAGGCGATCCAAGCGGAAACCGACGGCCTCTGGGGACGCGCTTACTTCGATCTGCGCGGCTTGACCAACACCGCCTATAAGGTGGGGGACGACTGGATTCGGAGGGCGGCCCTGATCTGCCGGCGCCTGGGTCTGGAAACCGTCATCGACGAAAAGCCGGAGACCTTCCCGGCCGGTTTCCCCATGAGCCATATCGCACTGTACGCCGGATGGTACGACAATGAGGTGTCCGGACCGTTCGCCCGGCCCACGGTAGAATTCATGCCCGGGGCCATTGCCTACCACCTGCATTCCTTTAGCGCCGCCATTTTGCGCACGCCCAACCGCCATTGGGTTGGTCCCTTGTTGGCCAAAGGGGTGACCGCGACCATGGGTTGCGTCGATGAGCCATATCTGGAGGCCACACCGGATCTCTACACGTTCTTCGGGCGGCTGCTGGCCGGCTTCAGCTTTGGGGAAGCCGCCTATGCCAGCCAGACCGCGCTTTCCTGGCAGACGACCGTGGTGGGCGATCCCTTGTATCGACCATTCAAGAACCTGCCCCCGATGCAGCACGCCGAACTGCTCGAGCGCAAAAGCAAGCTCGTCGAGTGGTCCTACCTGCGGATCGTGAATCTCAACCTGGCGACCGATCTCCCCGTCGCGGACCTGATCAACTACCTGCAGCGCGATCCCACCGTGCGGCCCGTCGCGCAAGAGAGCGCGGTGCTCCAGGAGAAACTGGGGGACCTGTATGCGTCTCTGGGCAAGATGTCCGACGCCCTCGGGCCGTACGCCTGCGCGCTGCAACTCCACCCCTCCCCGCAGCAACGCGTCCGACTCCTGCTGACGCTGGCCCGCACCTTGAACCTGGCCAGCCGCGAGGCGCAGGCGTTGGAGATCTACCAGCAATTCGTGAACACGTGTGCCGACTACCCCGACTTGGCGTCGGTCTATCACAAGATGCTGCCCCTGGCGCGCACCCTGGGCAAGCAGGACCTGGCCGAGCACTGTCAGCGTGAGATCGACCGGCTGTCCGCTCCGGCCGGGCGGTGATCCAGCGACCGGCTGACAAAAAAGGCGGGCACTGCCGAACAGCGCCCGCCATGCGCACGAAGTGAGGCTCCGGCCTTCCCATCAGGCGCCCATGCCGTCCTCGAAGGAACCGCTGGCCACTGGCCAACAGAGACTGTCGCGCACGTACGCAATCCCGTTGGCGCTCGCGTAATTCAGATCCTTGTGGGCGCTCTCGGCTTCGACCACCAGCGGGGCGGTCTTCCGGCCCATGACCTGGCAATACCGGGTCGGGTAGCCGACGTGGATGAGCAGTTCGGCGTAGCGCTGCATGTTGATGTCGCCCGAAGGCAAGTCCACGAACTGCATGGCGCGTTTCGACCAGGCGGGTTCCATCATGCGGAGCGGCATGCCAGGGCGGATCACAAAGTTCTTGATATGGGCGCCGTAAATGCGCGGACCAACCTTCAGAAAGCGGGTTTCCCAGCTTTCACCTTCCCAGCAATGCGACGGGTCGGCATTCACACCCAGGCACTTGTCCCCATCGCAGATGGACACCAGCATGTTAAAGTCATCGGCGCACATGGCCGCGGTGCCGGGATGGATCTCGTGGCACAGGTACAGGCCACGGTCGTTGGCCGCCTTGCGGAGCTTGGCCGTTTTCTTCACGAAACGCTCCTGGCCTTCTTTGATGAAGTCGAAGTCCGCGCCCGCCCAGAAGCCCCACGGATAGCCGGTCGCCAGTTCCCAGCCGAAGGCCACGCCCCAGAACATCGGCAGCACCTTCACGTCCAGTTCAATGGCCAGATCGTACAGCTTGAGCACATAACTCTCCGCCCATTTCTCGATCTCCGGGACCGATTTCCTGGCAATGTCAGCCGGGATGAACGGACGGATGGTCGGGCTGCCCGTCCAGGCCGTGGTGTGGACCCAAAACGGGCAGTGACACGAGATGCCGTCCAGGGTCAGGCCGCGTTGGGCAAAGGCCTCTTTGATCTCCTTGGCGCTCAGGAAGCCCTTGGGGCCTTGCAGCATGAAGTTGGAGGGTTGGGCGCCGGTCGCCCCGGATCGCTTCGCGTAATCCAGGAACGCGGCCAGACTCTTCGCGCCGTGTTGGGCCCCTTCGATACTCGGATGAAAACAGGATTGTGCCATAGATCTATTGGTTGTTAATGACGAGGCCTCACACATAGCGAGCTTCCCGCTGGAATGCAACTGGAATCAAGGCGGAAGCGCACCCGCAGCGCCTCGCCTCACGCCAGTTCCGGGGCGGCAGAACCTCGGCCTGTCGCCAGATGCCACGCTAGGGACCGTTCAACCGATAGAAGCGGCTGGCGCCGGAGACCGTGTCAATCACGACTTGGCGGCCCTGAACGATAACCGCCGCGCCGTTCCGAGTCGTCCAGACCGGAGTCACAGTGAGATGATCCGTGCTCTGAACGACGAAAGCGACGGCCTGCGTTGGCCAGGACAGTTCCACCTGGCCGTTGGCCAGTGCGCGAATCGCCAGTTCGTGTTGGACGACAAAGGCGACCGCGGTGGTGTTGGTGCCGCCTTTCCCTTCCACGGTGATCGGCCCGCTGGTCGCATTTGGAGGCACTTGGGCTGGCATCTGTCCTGCCAGAAACAAGGTGAACTCGGTGGCGGTTCCGTTGAACCGCACCCCGGTCACCCGGTCCAAGTTCGAGCCGTAGAGCATCACGGTACTGCCCGGCTTGCCGCTGGCCGGCTCGAAGCGGGTCAGGAGCGGCGCGGGCGGCTGAGTGACAGTGAAAGACGCCGGTGTGGTGTAACTGCCGCCTTGGGTAGTGATTTTGATTGGGCCGGTGGTGGCGTTTGCCGGAACGATCGCAAACCAACTGGGGCTCTGCGGATCGGAGTCGCTGTAGAAAGGGGCTTCGACCCCATTGAACTGAATCGAGAGCATCCCGGTGAGGTTGGTTCCCTCCAGGCGCACGGACTCTCCTTCTGCCCCATGGGTCGGAGTAAACTGCGTGACGACGGGCGGACGGTAAACAATGTTCGTGATCGTAAACGCCACAGATGTCGTGTTCGTGCCGGAGCTGGTTTCCACAGTGAGGGGGCCCGTTGTGGCGTTGGCGGGAACGAGCGCGATCAGCTCCGGATCCGTCAGATTCTGGGCGCCGGCTCTGCACCCCGCTTGCACGCCATTGAACCTCACCACCGTGATATTGCGCTCGTAGAGGTTCGAGCCGTTGATGATCACCTCGGTGCCCACTGTGCCGCCGGCTGGGGTGAAGCCGCTAATCGCCGGGGCCAGGCGAACGACGCTAAAGGGCACGCTGGAGGTCGCGCGACCAGCCGGAGTCACGACGCTGACCGGCCCCGAGGAGGCATTCCGCGGCACTTCCGTGAGAATCACGGCGCCGGCGGACTCCGGTTCGTTGACCGTGAAAGGGGCTTCGACGCCATTGAATTCCACTTGGGAGGTCTGACCCAGGTTATCTCCCGTGATGTACACGCTGGCGCCCGGCCGTCCGGAGTCCGGGGTGAAGCTCGCAATAACAGGCAGCGTCACACTGACGGCGTCGGCCGCAATCGCGCTCAGGTCAACCCACGGGGCCGTCCCGACCAGTTGCCAGGCCAGAACGATCCCGGCCCTCTTCATCGCAAACGCCGCGCTCATCCGCACAGTGACCAACTGCTTATACACGCAAGCAGACATCACTGCACACACCAAGTCAAGCAACGGATGCTCCCCGCGTCTGGTCAGGGGCTTGACACCCCCCCCTTCACTGTTATCCTCTCGCGTTCCGCGAAGAAGCGGGGTGCTCAGGTGGTGTCGCCGGGCACAGCGAAGAGCGAACCAGAACTGGAACACACGCATGAAACGCCAATACCAACCATCGAAAATCCGGCGCAAGCGACAGCACGGGTTTTTGAGCCGCAACTCCACCAGGAGCGGGCGCGCCATACTGGCCAATCGTCGGCGCGAGGGGCGCAAACGGCTGACGCCCGTCTGATCCACGGGATCGTCATGGCCACTGCGACTTCCTGCCGTTTTCCCCGGTCGATGCGCCTGAAGCGCCGACGCGAGTTCGACCAGGCGCGGCAGGCAGGCAGGCGCTTGGCGCGAGGGTGTCTGATCGCCAACTGGCTGGAGTGCCCCGCCGCGGTCGGAATGCGACTGGGCGTGATCGTCGGGAGCAAGGTGGGCAAGGCGGTCGTGCGCAGTCGCACCCGGCGGTTGCTGCGGGAGGTGTTTCGGCTGCATCAATCGGATTTCAAACACCCCGTGACTCTGATCCTGGTGGCCAGACACTCGATCGCAGGGAAGACGCTGGCGCAAGTGGAACACGATTTCCTGGCGGCAATGCGCGTGACGGGATTGCTGAAAGCGGAGAGTTGACGACCCGAGAGCGAACCGTCACCTGCCAATCCGACGCGCATCGGCCACCATTGCTCAGTGAACCCAGCTCAAACCATCCTGATTGTCCTCGTGCGCTTCTATCGCTGGCTGATCTCGCCGGCGAAAGTGCTTTTCTTTGGGCCGCTGGCGCGGTGCCGTTATACGCCCACTTGTTCCGAGTACGCCCTTGAGGCGATCCGCAGCCAGGGAGCAATTCGGGGTATGGGCCTGACCTTGCTGCGGTTATGCCGTTGCCATCCCTGGGGCGGTTGCGGGTATGATCCGGTGCCCGTCCCCAAGGCCGACGTGCGGCGGACGAAGGGCAGAGAGTGTCGGCACCACCAGCGGAAGGCCCCGGCGGCGGGAGAACCCACACATTACTTCGCCGAGGCCAAGGGCTAGGCTTTCCCCCCAATGGACCGCAAATCGATCATCATCCTGGTGTTGTCCGTGGGGCTGCTCATGGTGTGGTTCCCGTTGATGAACTACCTGTATCCTTCGAAACCGCTTCCACCCTCCTTCCGGCCTGGCACCACCAACCAACTCGGCACGAATGTCACCCCTTTGGAGATGACGCGAACCAATCCGGCGGTGTTGCCTCCGGCCGTCGTTGGCCCCACGGCCAGTTTTGTCCGCCCCGACGCGAAGGAGCTTGAGGTGACTCTGGAGAACGATGATGCGCGCTACACATTCACCTCACACGGCGGCGGCCTCAAACTGGTCGAGTTGAAAAAATACCCTGAAACCGTCGGCCGCGGGCGCGAACGTTCCGGAGGGACGGCAAAACTGGCCAGCCTAAACAAGCACGCCCCGATCCCGGTGCTGACGCTGCTCGACGGCGACGCGCTGCAAGGCGATGGCATCTGGCAAGTGCGCACGAACGGCTTGAGTGTGGAGGCCGAGAAGACATTCCCCAGTGGTTTGCGTGTAGTAAAGACCTTCCAGTTGACGACGAACTACCTGGTGCGGGCCAAGGTACGGCTGGAGAACCTCTCTACCGAGCCGTTAACCCTGCCCAACCACCAACTGGTAATCGGCAGCGCCACGCCGATGGATGTCAAAGACAACCCGGCGTTGATGGGCCTCATGTGGTATGATGGCACCCGCGCCGAGGAAATCGGGGAAGCCTGGTTCGCCAACCGCACCTTCGGCTGCTTTGCCGGCACGCCGCGCAGCCTCTACACCAACTACATGGGCAAGGTCGTCTGGGCCGCGGTGCATAACCAGTTCTTCACTATCGTGGTCATTCCCACAGAACCTGCGCCCGGCGTGACCGCGCTGCGCATCGACCTGCCGTATGCGGACTTTGGCGTCAATCCCACTAATCCGGCCAAAGGCCCCCAACCGCCAGGCTACCAGACCGCATTGGACTATCCGCCGATCACCCTGGAGCCGGGCAAACCACTGGAGCAGGGGTTCCAGATCTTTGCCGGCCCCAAAGAGTATAAGATCCTGGCACGCCTGGGAAACGACTGCGATCTGGTCATGGGATTCAGCGGTTTCTTCGGTTTCTTTGCCAAGCTGCTGTTGCTGTCGATGAACGGGTTGCACGCGCTGGGCCTAAGCTATGCTCTGACCATCATCGCCATTACGGTGATCATCAAAATCGTCTTCTGGCCGCTCACCCGGGCCAGCACGCGGTCGATGAAACGCATGGCCAAGCTCCAGCCGCAGATGAAGGCCCTGCAGGAAAAGTACAAGGACGACCCCAAGAAGATGAACCAGAAGCTGATGGAGTTCATGAAGGAACACAAAGTCAGCCCGCTGGGAGGGTGCTTGCCGATGCTGGTGCAGATCCCGTTCTTCTTCGGGTTCTACCGGATGCTACAGAGCGCGATCGAGCTCCGCGGCGCCCGGTTCCTTTGGGCGCCGGACTTATCCCAGCCGGACACGATTTGGCATATCCCTGGGCCGGACTTCCCGGTCAACCCCTTGCCGCTGGTAATGGGCGCGACGATGCTCTGGCAGGCCCGGCTGACACCGCCTTCGCCGGGCATGGATCCAGTCCAACAGAAGATCATGAAGTACATGCCGCTGATGTTCATGGTCTTTCTCTATAATTTCTCTGCAGGCTTGACGCTCTACTGGACCGTGCAAAACTTACTCACCATTGCGCAGATGAAACTGACCCGAAGCGGCGACGATCAGGGTGGCGCTCCAGGCCCAGGGGGTAAGCCATCGCTGCCGGCAAAACCAGTCGCGCCGCCCAAGCGCTCAAAGTAGGCCCTGATCGCCATCCCCCACCCCGCCATCGTACCGAACTTTATGCCTGCAAACTCAAAAGCCACCTTGGAGGAACTGCTGCGTCACTTGGGGTTTGAAGCCACAGTCGAGGAACACCAGTTGGAGGAAGGCCTGCTGCTGGAAGTCAAGGCCGATGATGCCGGCCGCCTGATCGGCCGCAAGGGCCAAACCCTGGTCGCCCTCCAATACATCATCAACCGCCTGCTTTATCAACAAGATCGCAACACGCCCAAAGTGACGGTGGACGTGGGCAACTACCGCACCGAGGCCCGGGACGAGCTCATCAAAAAGGCCAAAGCCGCCGCCGAGAAAGTCCGCCGCTGGGGCGACGTAGTCGAGTTGGAGCCGATGAACGCCTTTGACCGCCGCATCGTCCACAACGCCATCAAGGACGATCCCGACGTGGAGACGCATAGCGTCGAAGTCGAAGGGACCGACCTTAAGGCGATCCTGCTGCGGCCAAGGCATTGATTCTCCGGCCCCAGTGGTGGGCTTCCGAGTTACCGGGATCGAGCTCCAGCGCCCGCCGGAATTCCTGCTCTGCCCCCGGCCAATCCCAGTCATACATGAGTCGGGTGAGCGCCAGTTGCGTGTGCGCCTCGCCCAGCGTCTCGTCCAACTCCAACGCGCGAACCGCGGCGGCTTTGCTCTTGGGCATGCCCTCCCTGGGCGGCAAGTGGCCAAAATGGGACAGCATCACGTAAGCCTGGGCCACACTCACGTAGGGCAAGGGGTAGTTCGGTTCCAGGTTCAGGGCTTGCTCTAACAAGCGCAGGCCCAGGGCGAACCCTTCTGGCGTGTACTTTGCCACACAGAACCGGCCTTTTAGGTAGAGCTGATAGGTATCGGTGTTGGGCGTGTAGCGCTTGACCGGCGCGGGGGCTGGGACACCTCCTAGCCTGACCTTCAACGCCTCCATGATCGCCTGTGTGATCTCATCCTGGATCGCAAACACGTCCTGCATCTCCCGATCGTAGCGCTCCGACCAGAGATGAAATCCGTCAGCCACGTTGATGAGCTGCGTCGTGATCCGCAGCCGGTTGCCGGCTTTGCGCACGCTCCCCTCCAATACCGTCTCGACCGTCAGCATCTGGCCAATCACGCGGATGTCTTGGGTCTTGCCCTTGAACGCAAACGCCGAGGTCCGCGCCGGCACGCGCAAACCCGGCACCCGCGACAGCGCCATGATCAAGTCCTCCGCGATGCCGTCGCTCAAAAACTCATTCTCCGGATCCGGACTCATGTTCACAAACGGCAGCACCGCGAGCGATGCCACCCGCGCGGCCCCCCGCTCAAACGCCTCCTTTTGCGCCACTGCCCGCGCCGTCCGCCGTTCGGACAACGAGCGCAGGTTTCTCGCCAAGTCCGTGGCATTCGCAAACCGGTCCTCGGGCTTGCCCGCCAGGCAACGCCGCACGTCGTCCTGCAGCAGGTCATCGCGGACTTGTTCCGCCCACTCAATCGTCAGCGCCCGCGTGAAATCAGCCGCCAACAACCGATACAGCACCACGCCCAAAGCGTAGATATCCGACTGCACCGTCGCCGGACGGCCCGACAATAGCTCCGGCGCCATATACATCTGTGTGCCCGTGCGCGGCGACGACGTGCTCGCGACGAGCGTCTGCGTGAGGCCGGTCGCCGTCACCCCCGCCAGATACTCCTGTGAGACTACTTGCCCAATGCCGAAGTCGGTCAGCTTGGCTTGAATTTTGGAGTGCGGCAGTGCTCTGCCGCTTTGAATTGTCCCCGGCTGACCTGGCGTGTTCGCATCCGGCTTGGCCTGCGGAGCCGAAAGCGGCAGAGCGCTGCCGCACTCCAAGGCGGCTTCGCCACTAACCAGGATGTTGCCCGGTTTGATGTCGCGATGAATGATCCCGGCAGCGTGCGCGGCCGCCAGACCGTCCGCGGCCTGCGCCACAATCTCCAGCCGCACTTCCAGCGGCACTGCATACCGCTTCGCCTTCTCTGTACTCGGCGGCGGCGTCACGGGTCCTGTGCCCCCCACACGCACTTCGCAAATCTCCAGCGGCTCCTCGACGCCTTTCAGCAAATACGGACCATGATTGAACCACTGTAACTCATTCAACTCCTCCAGCTCCTGCCCTTTGAGCACCTGCCGCGCGCTATCGAACGCAAAGCGCGTCATCAGAATCTGATTCGCCTCCGCCAGCGACATCACCCGGGCGCACGTGTCCACTTGGATGCCGTAAAGATCTTTCGGCTTGGCCCCACCCGTTTGCTCCTCGATGACCACTTCGCCCACGTGAATGCCGATGCGGTCTTGAAGCCGAAGTGGCTGCAGGCGCGGCGCGCTGGTCTCCGCCAGCCGTGGCGTGGTGAGCTCACCGCGCCCTACCCCTGGCCGCGTGTCTCGGGTACCGTTCTCGTTGAAGAAACGCAACCGCACCTGCAACCGCAGCGCAAACCGCACCGCCTCCGAAGGCTTGGCAAACACGATGAAGAAGGAATCGCCGGCCGTGCTGATCTCCTCAGCTTCGGGGAACGCCCTCAGTATCTCGCGCACCAGGGCGTGGTGCCGTTGGATCAGCGCCACGCCCCCCTGATCGCCTAACGCCTGCTTGAGCTGCGTGGACCCGACGATGTCGGTGAAGAGCAACGTCACTAAGCCGGTGCGGTGTCGGCGGCTGAAGGCCTCCACCTGCGCGTGACCTTGCACTACGCTCTGGGGATCCATCGCTCAAGGACTTTACCAGAACCCAAGATCGGGGGAAGCAGAAAGGGCTCCGGCGACGCGGAGGCGACCTTCTGGCCACCCAGGGCCCCGGACACATCCTCAGGTGAGGACGCACGGCATCAGACCTGCTGGGCCCGGCGCCGGCCGGCCGGAGGCCGTTCGCGCCCCTTTTGGCAAATCCTCCTGGCTCACACCGCCTCGTTGATCAGCTTCAAATCCATGAAGCGAGCGAAGTGAGCGAGTTCTTTGGCGATCTTCCCGTAGCAGCTTACGCGATGGATCCCTGCCGTCCAGTTCTGCCAGAGCGTCTCGGCGTCGCCGTCCAGTTTGACCGTGATCTTGGTACGGCAACCGCGCTCCGTTTCCGGTGTATCCACGATACGCCCCGTGAAATAGCGCAGGGCCGAGGTCCCGTCGAACATGGCCGTGGTCATCGGCTGATTCAGGCGCATTTTGACCTCGGGCACAGCGCCTTCCTGACGTTCCATGATGCTGCGCAGTTTATAGGGCGCGGCGGGTTGACTTGGCCCATCCATGCGCGGCGTGCCGAGGCAGTGAATCAAAGTGGCGCTGGCGGTCGCGAAATCGAAGGTCGGATTGCAGACGAAACCGGGACGACCCGTAAGACCCTGGAAGAGGATGTGCACCAGGGCACAGGGTAGATCGGACTGACAGATGCCGCCCAGTCCCAAGTCGTTCAAGCGCGCGAACCCCACGCACGGATAAGCCGGCAGTTGGCGCCACATGCTGCCGTAACAATCGACCGCCATCACGGTGGCGTCTTCCTCGTCCAGGAGCCGCTCAAAGGCCAGGGCCAAGCGGCAGGACTTGGCAAGTTCGTCCCGGGTCGGCTCGACGATGGCGACCGCGTTGCGCGTCCACCGCTCGGTTTCGGCCTCGGCTTCCGGATCGGGAACCGATTGGTAAAGGTCCAGCATGTGTTCGCGGGAAATGCGTTTGATTTCCGTGCCGAATTTCTTTCTGACCTCCGTGGCATAGTCCTCGGGAGAGGTGGCCGCCAGATTGAGCACTTTGGCTTCACGCAGGTGGTGCATGGCCCGAAACGGTCGGATCGCCGCCGCCAATTGCTTCATGTCCGTAGTCAGCAGGCATTCCATGTGTTTGCCCAATTCCTGCCGGCGGATGGCGCTGAGTTCGAACCATTCATGACCGGAATAGGGGGCCGAGAAAATCATGGTGGGACGGCCCAAGGCAAGCAGGCCTTTCATGGTCGGCAGGGTCCACAGCGTCAGGTGAATCGCCAGAATGCCGTCCACCGTCGCCAATCTGTCTTTGAGGGCTGTGACCTGTTCGGGCGACCCAATCATCTCATCGACGACGAAATCGACGTCGCTGAATTCGGTTTTCATCTCCGCGAAGGCGTCTTGATACCGCGTGCGCTCGGCCGCGAGGTCCAGACCTGGATTCGGATAATGGCTCTTCGGGACCCCCAGGTATAAACGAGCGACCTTCACCTTCGAACGCCGGCAGCCGGGGCTGATGAGTTTGAGTGCGCGGGATTCCGAACCGCCGGCCAAAGTCGGCAGGCCCCCCAGGCAGAGCAGAGCCCCGCCCACGCTCAATTGCATAAACTGTCTTCTTTGCATGCTGGTAGTCATAGACTTGTTTTTCGTTGGCTTGTGCTCGTCCACATCCGGGTAAGGCTAACGCCTGCTTGAGCTGCGTGGACCCGACGATGTCGGTGAACACCAGCGTCACCAGGCCGGTGCGGTGCCGGTGGCTAAAGGCCTCGATCCGCTGTTGTTGGATGGTGTGCACGGTCGATGTCCTCTTTGCGCTCAGCGCTCGGGGCTCCGTCCCTTCTCCTGACCGTCAATCTCCGCCAAGGGAGGGAGGCGGACGAAGCGCAGCTTGTTCTCGCCGTCCGGCTCGACGATCACGTTGCCGTCCTCGGATAAGACCTGCAGCCATCCACCCCGACAAAGCAGGTCGTTGAGCGGCAGGTCGGAAACCACCTGCTGTCCCGTGGCTACGTTCCACAGGTGGCACCTGTTCTCGCCGCCGTAAGTCAATAACGTTCTCCCGTCCGGTGAGAAGATGAGTTTCTCAATTCCGGACAGATGCCCGATCAGTGGCGGCGAGACCGGGTGTCCCGAGGGGAGGCTCCAGATCCGCGCCATAGCGTCGTCGGTGCCGATGGCTAAGAATCTACCATCGCGGGAGAAGGCCACTGATTTAGGCGCCCCGGTGTATCCTTGGAGAACGCATTGGGCGCGGTCGGCCCCGATATCCCAAACCACATAGGACCCGTTCGTCGAGGGATAGCCGTACAATCTGCCGTCCCAGGAAAACCAGGCCGACCCAGCGAATTTGGGTTGATAGTCCCGAAGAGTGGCTTCGCGCCGCTTCTCAGCCACGTTCCACACCACATTGGCGCCCTTCGGGCCCAACTCCAAGGCAGAGAACCGCTGGCGGTCGCGCGACCACAAGCCTCCGATTACGGCTCCTTCGGCAATCTTGTTGGAGTAAACCATGCTGCCGTTCTGACGACTCCAAGCATAGACCCAACCGTCGGCGGTCCCGGCAGTCAGGCCCCAACCGCCCGTGCCCGCAACAAGGGACGACAGGCCACGAGCAGCAGACCAGTTCCAGATGGCAACCCTCCTGGCCACGGGCACACCTGCCAGGGTATAGAAGTCATTGGTTCCGGTGATTCTGACCTTACTGAGCAGTTTGCCCCCCGCCGTGTCCCACTCCTCAAGCGTCCACTCAGCCGGGTTGACCGTGTTGAGCCGGCTCGCGTCCGGTGCCAGGTCGCCAATCAAGTGCCCCTCCGGAACCGCGAAGGAGTGGTCACCGGTCTGGGTGGCGGAGGCGCGCCAAAGTCGAGCGGTGCCATCTTTGGAGGCGCTGACCAACCAACGACCATCGGTTGAAAAGCGCACCGACCAAACGTCGCTCAAGTGTCCGTTGAGGGTCGCCAGCCGGTTGCCGGTCCCGGCTTGCCACAGGTGGATCACCTGGTCATTGCCGGCAGAGGCGAGCACCTGGCTGTCCGGGGAAAAAGCCAGTCCAAACACCCGGTGCTTGTGCGCTGGATAATCCAGTACCAGCTTGCGGTCGGTCAAGGCCCACAGATAAACGCGGCCGGATAGGGAACCGACGGCCAGCCAGCGCCCATCGTTCGAGAAGGCCATGGACCGCGGCTGACGGATTGCGGTCAGCCGCATCAAAGGCCGGCGCATCGCCAGTGACCAAAGTGTGATCTCGTCAGTGGACTCGGCCCTGTACTCGATCGAGTAGTCCCATTGACAGGCGGCGAGCAGCGAGCCGTCATAGTTCAAGGCCAGCGCGTGCTCAGCAGGCTCGTCGGGATTGCTATGAACCTTCAGCTCGCCCGGGGAGGCCCGCTGTTCCCAAGTCGCGGTCTTCCACACTTGGAGCAGTCCCTCTCGCCCGAAGGTAGCCAGGGCTGTGCCGTCCCCCGAAAACGCCACCGCCGCGTTCGTGCAAGGTAACGTGCGAATTCTCTCCCAGCTCGAAGTGTCCCAGATCGTCATCCCTGCAGGGCCCTGCGCGGCCAGCAGTTGGCCCGTCGGACAGAAAGCGACGTATTGCTGCACACTCGATGGCGGAGCCGCTTCGAGTTTCCTGAGGGGCTTTTGGGTGACGACATCCCAAATCCAAGTCAGGCCCCCGCACTGACCGGCGATCCATTGTCCGTCTGGCGAGATGTCCGCGCAGACCACCTTCGAGTCGTGCCGAAAGGTGGCCGCCTGATTGCCTTGACACCGATGCCAAAGGTAACGCCACTCAATCCCGCGCAGGTCGGCTTGGCCAGCTTCGGGGAGGTGCCGGAGCAACAGGTTTCTGGCCTGGCCCAGATTGTTCTCCCGCACGGCCACATCCGCCGCCCGCATGTCCGAGGCGTAAGCATAAAGCCGCTGTCGGTCGCGCTCCCTGCTGGCGCGGTTCATCCCGTAGGCCAAGGCTAGTGCGAGCAAGACCAGCACTCCGGCCGCTGCGGTACTTGCCCACGCAATCCGACGCCGGTGGATAGCTTGGCGCCTGAGTCGCTCGCGTTCGGCTTCCTCGGCCTGCCGTCGCACCTGCTCGGCCCTCCGCTGGTCGTGCGCGCGCAGGTCCTTCGCCAACTGTGCTGCCCCCGCAAACCGCTCCTCCGGGTTCCCCGCGAAACAGTGCGCCAAGTCTTCGCGCAACAGCGGATCAGCGACCTGCTTCGCCCAGTCCACCGCCACCGGTTGTGTGAAGTCGCCGACGAGTAACTGGTAAAGCACTACGCCCAGCGAATAGATATCCGAGCGCGTCGAAGCCGGTTTGCCCGCCAATAACTCCGGGGCCAAGTAAAGCTGTGTCCCCGTTTGCGAGGAACTCTCGGAACCCAACAAGGTCTGCGTAAAACCCGCCTTGGTGATACCGGACAGGTACTCCTGCGACACCACCTGCCCGATGCCGAAGTCGGTCAGCTTCACTAACAGTGACGAGTGACCAGTGACCAGTGACGAGTCTGTAGAGGCTCTCGTGGCGGGTCCTTGCTCGCCACTGGCCACTGGCCACTCGCCACTCACCAGAATATTTCCCGGCTTCACATCGCGGTGAATCACGCCGGCGTCATGCGCCGCCTGGAGCGCATCGGCCACCTGGGCCACGATCTCCAGCCTGGCCTCGAGCGGCACCCTCTCGACTCCCCCCTGTGCCTCGCACCAGGTCCGCAAATCCTGCCCCGCCACATAATCCATCTCCACATAGAATGGCGGTTCGTCGAAATACACCTCGCGCAGGCTCACGATGTTCGGATGATCCCCAATCCGCTCCCGGATCAGCCGGAACAGCGTCATCTCCCGCTTCAAGCTCCGCACCCGGTCCCCCCGGAAGCAGAACTTGAACACGCGCCGCTCCTTCATGGTCTGGTGTCGCCCCAGCCAGACCTCCCCAAACCCACCCTCCCCCAGCTTCTCCTCCAAGAACCACTTCGTGTTCGGCACCATCTGCTCCACCGCCGGTCGCCAGCCGAGCACCGGCTCGCCCTCCACCGTCACCCGCTCCGCCTTCTCCGAACTGGTCGGCGGGCTCAGAACCGCCTGCCCTGCCTCACGCACCTCGCAAATCTCCACCGGCTCGTCCAACCCTTTGAGCAGATACGGCCCGTGATTGAGCCACGATAACTCACCGAGCCCTTCGATCTCTTCCCCCTTGAGCGACTGGCGCGCACTATCGAACGCCGAGCGCGTCAGCAGGATCTGCCCCGCCTGGGCCAGGCTCATCACCCGCGCGGCGGTGTCCACGTGCAGGCCATAGAGATCGCGTGGTTTGCCTTCGCCCGCTTCCACCACCACCTCCCCCAGGTGAATGCCAATCCGGTCACGGACCGCGTGCGGATCTCCCCAACCCTGCTCCCGCAGCCGGTGCTGGAGCTGCAGCGCAAACCGCACCGCATCCGACGGACGGGCAAAGAGCAGGAAGAACGAATCCCCGGCGGTGCTCACTTCCTGTGCGTCGGGGAACGGGCGGACCAGGTCGCGAACCAACGCATGATGCCGCTGGATGCGCCCGACGGCCTCGCGGTCACCCAGCGTCTGCTTGAGTTGCGTGGACCCGACGATATCGGTGAACACCAGCGTCACAAGGCCCGTGCGGGGTTGGGCACGCACTCCTTCGGTGGTTGTCTGGTAGTCAGGTTTCATCTGCGCTGCGGCGTTCAGCGTTGCCTGCTCTTGCCCTGTTCGATGGCGTCGAGCTCGGCAAACATCGGCGCGTGCCAGAAGTGCAGTTGACCCGCGCTCCAGTTACACGCCGCTACCCAGTTGCCGTCGGGGGTAAAGCTTACATAGTAGAACTCGGAACCCCGTCCATAGAGAGTCACCAGCTCCCGGTAGGTAGATAGATCCCACAGCTTGACCGCTTCGCGGTCGGAACCGCCGGTGGCGAGCCGGCGGCCATCGGGAGAGAACGCCGCACTATCAGCCGCCAACATGTGTCCCTTGAAGTTCACGATGGTCCTGAACGTAGACGCATTCCAAAGCGCTATAGTGCCATCTTCGCTGACACTGGCGACCCGCGCACCATCAGGGGAGCAGGCGACTCCGACGACACCGTGCCGATGGCCCACGGTTGAAGCCAGGAGCTTTCCGCTCTCGGCGTTCCACCAACTGACCAGACCTTTTGGATTGCCCGTCACGAGCAGCCGACCATCCGGCGAGAGGGCTCCCGACGACGGGCTTTCGGTCACAAGCGACCGGAGGGGCTGCCAGGTGCGCACCTCCCACCAGATCCCCTTCCCGCCGACGTCCACGGAGAGCAAGCGCGTCCCGTCCGCCACAAAGCCGGCGAAGAGAATCCCCTGTTCGTGGCCGGCCAGTTCCCGCTGCAGGCGGCGCTCGGCACAGGACCAAACCCGCACCCGACCATCCGTGCCGCCGCTCGACAGCAGAGTCCCGTCGGGTGAGTAAGCGACCGAAACGGTGTTGGTGCCCAGCGCCGGAATCCTCTCGATTTCTCTGAACGTGACGAGATCGTAGAGGCTGACTGTGCCCTCGCGCGCCACCGCCATCCCCCGACTGTCGGGAGCGAAAGCGGGCCGTGCCGGTTTACCCAGCGACAGCAGTCTGGGCTGCTCCTCTTCGGAGCGAGGTAGTGCGCTCCAGAACGCGACGACACCGTCCTTGGTGGCGCTCACGAGCGTGGCGCCGTCAGGGGAAAGCGCCAGCCCATAGACCTCATCGGTGCTGCCACGGAGGGTCGCCAGGCAGCGCTGCTGCCGCACGTCCCAGATCCGGACGGTTTGGTCGGCGCTGGCCGAGTATAATCGCTGACCATCCGCCGAGAAGATCAGTTCACAGACCCAGGAGGTGTGTCCGTCCAGCGTGCCGATGGGTTGGCCGGAGCCCGCATCCCAGAGTCGGATCAGGCCACTCGAATAGGCGCTGCCGCTGGCGATAATCGGGGCCTTCGGTGACCACGCCACAAAACTTATGGGTTCGGAGTGAGCCGTGATGTTGAAATGCTCATTGCCCGTATCCAGGTCAACCACTCGGAGTTGACGATTTTCCCCGATGGCCAAGACCTTGCCGTCCTGAGAAAAATCCAGAGAACCGAGAGGAAGACCAATGGACCTTGCTCCCGGAATTCGATGAACGACGGTCCATTGGTCAACCTCCCATACGGTGACTTCACCTCGATCGTTCAGGCTCGCCAGCCGGGTTCCGTCGGGGGAGAACTTAAGGACCTTGACCCAATCTGGATGGGTGATTTGGCGGACGAGATTGGTGGTGCCGGTGTGCCAGATTCGGATCACCCCTCTGGCGGCATTGGCTGCCAGCAGATTGCCTCGCGGCGAAAAGGCGACCAAGTGGCCTTCATTCTCCTGGAGGGTGGCGATTCGTTTCCGGTTGGGCACGTCCCAGAGTTCGACGAAGCCTTGACTCCATCCGGCCGAGGCCAGAAGCTTGCCGTCCGGAGCGAACGCCACCGAATAGACCGAGTTCGAGTATCGGCACAGCTCGCCCAGGGCGTCGCTCTGGCATTCCTGCCACAGATAGCGCCACTCCCAACCGCGCAGATGCTGTTTTCGTGGGCTGCGGTATTGTTCGAGAAGACGCTTGGCCCGGCCCAGGTCATTCACGTTCAGAGCCTCCTGGGCCAGCTTGACGTCGGCGGCGTAGAGATGCCGTTCGAGTTCACGCTGGTTACGGCGGGCTTCGCTCAAACCGTAACCCAAGGCAAGTGCCAGGAGAAGGACCCCTCCGGTCACCACGGCGCTCACCCAAACGATCCGGTGCCGCTTGATGGATTGTTGTCGTAACCGCTCGTGTTCGGCATCCTCCGCCTCCCGCTGCGCCCGGTCCAGCTTCCGTTTCTCGTAATCCCGCAACTGCCTCGCCAATTGCGCCGCTCCCGTGAACCGGTCCTGCGGATTCCCGGCGAAGCAATGCTTCAAATCGTCACTGAGCAGCGGATCGGCAACGTCTTGCTGCCAGTCCGTGGTGATCGGACGCGTGAAATCACCGACGAGCAATTGGTAGAGCACCACACCCAGGGAGTAGATGTCCGAGCGGATCGAAGCCGGTTTGCCCGCCAGAAGCTCCGGTGCCATGTACATTTGCGAACCGGTTTGCGACGAGGAAGACTCGGCGACGATGGTTTGGGTAAAACCCGCTTTGGTGACTCCCTTGAGCGCTTCTTCCGAGACGACCTGGCCGATGCCGAAGTCGGTCAGCTTGGCCTGAACTCGGTAGGGCGAGACTCCGTCGAGCCCTGACATCCCTTTCGGCGATTCGGTCAAGTCACGGCTCGACGGAGTCTCGCCCCGCCGACTAACCAGAATGTTCCCCGGCTTCACGTCGCGATGGATCACACCCGCGTCGTGCGCGGCCTGCAACGCATCGGCGATCTGCGCCACGATTTCCAGCCGCGCAGCGAGCGGAACTTTTCCCACACCGCCTTGTTGCTCGCACCAGGGCTTCAAGTCCTGCCCCGCCACGTGATCCATCACCACGTAGAACGGCGGTTCGTCGAAATACACTTCCAGCAAGCGCACGATGTTCGGATGGTCGCCCACGCGTTCCTTGAGCACCCGGAAGAGCGTCATCTCCCGCTTGAGCGAACGCACCCGGTCGGCCCGGAAGCAAAACTTGAACACCCGCCGCTCCTTCATCGCCTGGTGCCGCCCCAGCCACACCTCCCCAAACCCGCCCTCCCCCAGTTTCTGCTCCAGAACCCACTTCGTGTTCGGCACCATCTGCCCCACCGCCGGCCGCCACCCCAACACCGGCTCCTCGTCCGCCGACACCTTCCGCTGCGCCTTCGCCCCGTCTGCCGGCGCCTTCAGCGCCGCCAAGCCCGCCTCGCCCACTTCACAAATCTCCACCGGCTCGTCCACTCCCTTCAGCAGATACGGCCCGTGATTTAACCACTTTAACTCGTTTAACTCATGTAACTCCTCCCCTCGGAGCGCCTGCCGCGCGTTGTCGAATGCCGATCGGCTCAGCAGGTTCTGGCCGCCCTCGGCCAAGCTCATCACGCGCGCCGCCAGATCCACCTGCAGCCCGTGGACATCGCGGGCTCTGCCTTCGTCCTGCTGCACGACGACTTCGCCCAGGTGAATGCCAATGCGGTCCTGAATAGGATGCGGATTGTCGCGCGCCAACTCGCGCAGCCGGTGCTGGAGTTGGAGCGCAAAGCGCACGGCGTCGGAGGGCCGGCTGAACACGAGAAAGAACGAGTCGCCGGCGGTGCTGACTTCCTCCGCGTCGGCGAAGGCGCGCAGCAGTGCGCGCACGAGCGCGTGGTGCTGCTGGATGCGGGCGAGGGCTTCGCAATCTCCCAAGGCTTGCTTGAGCGCCGTGGAGCCGACGATGTCCGTGAACACCAGCGCCACCAAGCCGGTCCGGTGCTTGCGCCGGAATTCCTCCACGCGGGCGCGGTTGGCCTGAGCTAAGTCCGGGTTCATCGATGGCTTTCACCCTGCCACCGGCCCCGTCGCCGAAAAAGGATAAAGAGCGGGAGCCACCGCGCTCGGAGGCCGAGGACCCGTTGGGCCCGCTCAAATCGAGGCCAGGCGCGAATAGCCATTGACGCTCAAAATGGTTTGACAGAAGCTCCCGATATGCCCGCTAACGAGAAGCGGTTCTTCCTGGCCCACGGGGCGTCCAGAAGGGAATTCCCTCCAAGGAAAGGCTTCACGCTCATCGAGCTGCTTGTGACTATTGCCATTATTGGCATACTCGCCGCGATGCTCTTGCCGGCGTTGGCGCGAGCCAAGCAGAAGGCGCGGCAGACGTCTTGCCTCTCCAACCTGAGGCAGATCGGGATGGCCACGATGATGTACGCGCACGATCATCAGGACTTTCTGCCGTACGGCTATGCCTACACTTGGCCGGGCCAGAAGGAGCTGTACTGGTGGCAGGACTTGTGCCGGCCGTACGTGAACAGCGAGCCGGTTTATAGTTGTGCCAGCGCCTTGCCGCACGGCGTGTGGTCGGAACTACGCCCCCCGGGCACGCCGAAACCGTTGGTGAAAGATTACATCTGCAACGCGCAAGGCGGTGCCTATCCGGAGAGCGGAAAGAACGATTGGGTGAATGCGAATGGTCCATTCGTCAATAACTGGGGCAACCCCAGCCGCTCCATGGCTGAGATCGAGGACACGGTGAGCACGATCGCCATCTGCGACGGCAGCACGAACGTCTTCGAAATCTGGCGCCTGGAGCAGACCGATGCATGGTACAACGCCGGCTTCGGCCCCTCCTTCGTGGACGACAGCCCGGACAAGAGGAACCCGACCACGGGCCATGTTGCCAAGCGCCACACGGGCGGCTTCAACGTCACCTTCTGTGATGGCCACGCGCAGTTCGTCAAGAAATCCACGCTCGGCATGTGGACCAATCGGGCAAGCGACTGACGATCATGCTTTGAACCACGCGGCGTCAGAATGGAGAGAAACCCAATAAGGGGAGATTGTCGGGTCAGCCCTTAACAATCAATAATTCTGGCAGCAACGCGGAGGCTCTCGGCACCCGGCGACGCTTGCGGGGCAAATGATACATGATGCTTTCCTTCCCTCCCGCCCTCTGGCATATTCCTCCGCATGGCAAGGAGGTTGCGGAATGTGTCTCTTGGAGCAGCTACCGTGGCTACGCCGGGCACGCGCCTCAGGAGAAGATCCAAAGACTCCACGATGACCTGTTGATCCATGCCCGCTGTGCAGAGGACGTGGCGTTCCGGCGCCAGCGGGCTGAGAAGTCCGCGGCTCAGATCCTGACCGCCGTAGCGAACGTCTGGGGTGTTGAGGTGGTGGCACTCCGGCGCCGGCAGTACCGCTGTCCTGCGCGGGCGGTAGCCGCGCGCATGCTTTGGGCACATGCGGGGCTTAATCAGCGCCAGATCGGCCGACTCCTGCAGATGGGAACCGGAGCGCCTGTGAGCGCACACCTCAGGCGTCTGGAGAGGGCGATGGCAACCGATCCGAAGCTTCAGGCGAGATGCGCGGTCATTGACTCGCGTCTGAATGTTGATTGTTGAGGGCTGACCCCGCTCCCCTCCCTGGCGGCCGTGAAACAGCAGGTGAAGCCGGAGCCGCACGGATCCTGGCGGCGTTCTGCCATTGCCAAAGCTCCCTTGCCCGCCTTAGGATGCGCCTATCCGCTACGGCGGTTCGTGCGGCGGCAGGCATGTCCGAATACAAAGTAAAGTTCGAGGTCTTTGAAGGGCCGCTCGACCTGCTCCTTTATCTGATCAAGAAGGAGGAGGTCGATATCTATGAAGTCAACCTGACCAGGCTGGCTACCCAGTTTGTCGAATACGTGGACGTCATGCGCCAACTCGACCTCGACATCGCCGGCGAGTTCCTGGTCATGGCCGCGACCCTCATGTACATCAAAAGCCGCGAGCTCTTGCCGGCAGACCAACAGACCGAAGATGAAGAAGAGGCCGACGAAGCGGACCCGCGCTGGGAGCTGATTCGGCAACTGGTCGAATATAAGAAGTTCAAGGATGCCGCCGCGCGGTTGCAGCTCCTGGAGGCAAGACAGGAGGACGTTTACCCGCGCCTGCCCGGCAAGATCGAGTTTGCCCCCGAGCCGAACACGCCCAAGCCGGAGGTTTCACTGTTCGATCTGCTCAATGCCGTCAGCGCCATCCTTAAACGTGTCAGCCAGCGCGATGACCAGCGCGATATCTTCGAGGACCGTTGGACGGTCAGCGAAAAGATCGAGGAACTAAGCCGCCTGTTGAAGACACAATCGCGCCTGCGATTCTCCGAGCTGTTCCGTGCGGCCACGTCGCGCCTGGAGGTGGTGGCGACCTTCCTGGCCTTGTTGGAACTGATCCGGCTCAGACAACTGGTCGCCTGGCAACCCGAACCGTTCAGCGAGATCGAGATCGGTCCGGCTCCCCTCAGCCCCGCGCCCGGGCCCGCTGCGGTTGAGCCTACCGATGTGGCGACCGCGAATCCGGCGCTCAACCCTTAGTAATGGAACTTAAGCTCATCCTGGAATCGCTCCTGTTTGCCGCGCAAAAGCCGCTTTCGCCGAAGGAACTGCGGGAACTGGTGGCTGCAGCCGCCGAGGAGACCGCCGACACGGCCGTGGGAGCCTTCAAGAAAGTCAAGGAAGACGAAGTGATCAGCCGCCTGGAGCAATTGGCGCAGGATCACGAAGCTGCCCAACGCAGCTATCGGCTTGTATGCGTTGCCGGGGCGTGGCAGTTCGTGAGCCAACCGGAATACGCGCCTTGGCTTAAGGCCCTGCTGGGCCGCAAACTCCGCCCACCCCGGCTCTCCCACCCGGCGCTGGAGACCCTCGCGATCATCGCTTACCGTCAGCCCCTGACCCGCGCCGAAATCGAACAGATCCGCGGCGTCTCAGTGGATGGCGTCATGCAGACCGTGTTGGAACGCGGCTTGGTCGAGCAGGTCGGCCGGGCCGAGGTCGTAGGACGGCCTGCAGTTTACGGCACCACGGCCTTGTTCCTCGAGTACTTCGGCTTGCGCAGCCTGGACGACCTCCCCGCCGGCGATGAGCTGCGCCGGATCGACGTCAAGAAACCGGCGGGATTGCTCACGGCGGATCCCGGACTGGCCACGGCCCCACCCGAACAGCTCAAGTTGCCCGACAACGCCCAGCCACCTGCACCGGCCGGCACTCCGGCGCCGGCGACCTCGCCGGCGGATCACGCGGCGGCCCCATCGCCGGGCTCGGATAACACCGCAACGGGACCCTCGGACTTATGAACCTCGCCGAATACCGCCACGCCATCGACCGACTGGACGCGCAGATTGTCAAGCTGCTCAACGAACGCACGCAGCGCGTCCTGGAGATCGGCCGGGTCAAACTGAAGTCGGGCGAGGAGATCTATGCGCCTCATCGCGAACGCGCCGTCTTGCTGCGCGTCTGCCGACTGAACAAGGGACCGATCACCAACGACTCCTTGCGTGCGATCTATCGCGAAGTCATGTCTGCCGCCCTGGCGGTGGAAAAACCCATGACCATCGCGTATCTCGGTCCGGAGGCCACGTTTACCCACCAGGCCGCCCTGCAGCGGTTTGGCGGGAGCTTGCGTTATAGTCCCCTCAAGACCGTCGCGGACGTGTTCAATGAAGTGGCCAAACGCCGCGCCGATTTCGGCGTCGTCCCGGTCGAAAACTCCACCGAAGGCGTGGTGACCCACACGCTCGATATGTTTGTGGACAGCGACCTCAAAATCGTCGCCCAGATCGTCCTCCCGATCCAACACTGCCTGTTGGGCCGGACGCGGCGCAGTCAGATCAAGAAGCTCTATGTCCACCCCCAAACGCTGGCGCAGTGCCGGAACTGGATCCAGAAGAGCTTTCCGACCGCCGAGATCATCGAAACCTCCTCAAACGCTCGCTCGGCAGAATTCGCCGCCAAGGAGCGAAACGCCGGCGCTATCGCCGGCCTGCTGGCCGCCGAAAAATACGGTCTGCCGGTGCTGGAACACGATGTCCAGGACCACGCCGGCAACGCGACGCGCTTCCTGGTCCTGGGCCGACAATGCAGTCCCCCCACTGGCCACGATCGCACCAGCGTGATGTTCTGCATCGCGGACAAGGTGGGTGCCCTCCATAGCTCGATCGCCCCGTTCCGCCGTTGCCAAATCAATATGACCAAGATCGAGTCGCGTCCGAGCAAACGCAAAGCCTGGGAGTATTTCTTCTTCGTCGATTGCGACGGGCATTTCAGTGACAAGCGAGTCGCCAAAGCCCTTTCCCTCCTGGCCGAGCATTGCGTGTTCGTGAAAGTGCTTGGCTCGTACCCCAATACCGAGTGAGCCAATGCCATTCCTGCCCGCCCCATGAGCCACCTTGCCCGCGCCCGGGAAGTGTTCGAGATCGAGTTGGCCGCGCTCCGCCACGTGCGGGCCCGCCTCGACGAGTCATTCGACCACGCCGTCGATGTCCTGGTCGAGTCCTTGCGCCACCGCGGCAAGGTCATCGTCGTCGGCGTAGGCAAATCGGGCAACATCGGCCGCAAGATCGCCGCCACACTCACCAGCACCGGCTCCACCAGCGTCCTGCTCAACAGCGTGGATGCCTTGCACGGCGACCTGGGCATCGTCAACGACGGCGATGTGATTCTGGCGTTGAGTTACTCGGGCGCGACCGAGGAGATCCTCCAGCTCTTGCCGGCCTTGAAGCGGTTTGCCGTCCGGATCATTGCCCTCACGGGCGAACCCCAATCGGCCCTCGCCCGCCACAGCGATGTCGTCATCAATGTCCGCGTGCCCAGGGAAGCGTGCCCCTTCAACCTGGCCCCCACGGCCAGCACCACGGTCATGCTCGTGGTGGGGGACGCCCTGGCCATGGCCGTGCTCCAGGCGCGAGGCTTTAAGCGTCAGGACTTCGCCAAGTACCACCCTTCGGGCGCCATCGGCCAGACACTCCTGGTCCACCTGCGCGATGTCATGCGGACCGGAGAGCGCAATGCCGTGGCCCGCCAGCAACTCACCGTCAAAGAGGCCCTCCTCCTTATGACCCGCGCCAAGTCCGGCAGTGTGAGCGTGGTCAACTCCCGCGGCAGACTGGTCGGTGTGTTCACCGATGGAGATTTCCGACGCCACATGGCTGCCCACGACAACGTCCTGGACCAACCGCTGGCCAAGGTCATGACCCGCAACCCCGTGCGCGTGCGCGAAGAGGCACTCGCCACCGAAGCCCTGAAAATCTTCGACCAGCGCAACATCGACGATCTCATCGTGGTGAACGCGCGCCAGGAACCGGTGGGGTTGCTCGATTCGCAGGACCTGCCCAAACTGAAGTTCATGTAAGCTGAGCCGTCAGTGTGTTCCGCTATTCGTTTCGTAGTTTATGCCCGACACGCCCGAGATGCTCAACGGCCTGCCACCACGCAGGATTGTAGAGGCCGCCGAAGAACTGGGTCTGGATACCGCCCGGATCCTCCCCCACGGCCATTACATCGCGAAAATCCCCATCGGCGAATTGGAGGCGCGCCAGGATCAGCCCGACGGCAGTTTGATCCTGGTTACGGCGATGACACCCACGCCGCAGGGTGAAGGCAAAACCACCACCACGATTGGCCTGGCCGACGCATTGCGTCGCCTGGGCAAGCGGACGATCTTCTGCGTGCGCGAGCCTTCTCTCGGCCCCTACTTCGGGATAAAGGGCGGCGGTACCGGCGCCGGTCGGGCGCAGGTCGTGCCCGCCGAAGACATCAACCTCCATTTCGTCGGCGACATGTACGCCGTCGAGAAGGCCAACAACCTGTTGGCGGCCATGGTGGACAATCACCTGCAACATGGGAACGAGCTCGGCCTGGACCCGCGCCGGATCGTGTTGCGGCGCGTCATCGATCTCAATGAACGGTCTTTGCGCGACATCATCATCGGCCTCGGGGGCGTGAAACATGGCGTGCCGCGCCGCGAAGGGTTCAATATCACGCCGGCGTCGGAGGTCATGGCCATTCTGTGCCTGGCGCGCGATTTCGGCGATCTGGGCGAACGGATGGCCAGAATGGTCGTGGGTTTTACCCACCAGGGCGAGCCGATCCGCGCCGAGCAGATACAGGCCGTGGGCGCCATGCAAGTGCTGTTGCGCGATGCCATCCACCCCAACCTGGTCCAGTCGATGGAAGGCACGCCCGCGTTTGTCCATGGCGGTCCGTTCGCCAACATCGCCCAAGGCACCAATACCGCCATCGCAACCCGCCTGGCCCTCAAGCTGGCCGATTACGTCGTGACCGAAGCCGGGTTCGCCACGGAGCTGGGCGCGGAGAAGTTTTTCCATATCAAATGCCGGCTGGCGGGCTTGCAGCCGGCCGCCGCGGTGATCGTAGCGACGGCGAAAGCGGTGAGCTATCACGGGGGATCCAAAGAGAGGGGCGGCCTGGATAACCTGGCCAAGCACATCGAAAACATTCGCGCGTTCGGCCTGGAACCGGTGGTGGGACTCAATCACTTTGCCGGCGATAAACCCGAGGATCTGGCCCGGATCATCAAGTCCTGCGCCCGTCAGGGGGTGGAGGCGGTGGTGGCAACCCACTATGCCCGCGGCGGCGAAGGGGCGATCGACCTGGCGCAAGCCGTCCTGCGTGTCATCAAGCGGCGTCACCGCCGCAAGCTACGCTTTCTCTATGAGCTGGACCAACCTCTGGAGCGGAAGATCGAGAACCTTGCCCGCCGGCTCTACGGGGCGGATGGCGTGGACTTCGACCGCGGCGCCCAACAGGACCTCGAATTGCTGAACCGGCATGGCTTCGCGAACCTGCCTGTCTGTGTTGCCAAGACCCCGATGTCGCTTTCGGACGATCCTGCCCTCCGAGGGCGCCCGCGCAGCTTTCGCGTCACGGTGAACGAACTGCGCCTGTCCGCGGGGGCAGGTTTCGTGGTGGCCATTTGCGGCAACATCGTCACGATGCCGGGCTTGCCCAAGGTTCCCGCCGCCGCCCGCATCAAGGTCTTGCCCAGTGGCCGGGCCACGGGTTTAACCTGATCTGTTCAAGGCGTATGCGTGGCGTTGATGGCCGGCTGGCTGGCCATGACAAAAGCGGTCATTGACACCTGAGCGGCGACTGGTTTAGTTTCTGGGCCAGCACGAAATCTGCTTTTTAACTGCTATGCTATTACGGATTTGCCTGATCATTGCCTTGGTGGCTGCGCTGGGCGGTCTGGTGCTCAGTTTCAAGGTGGCCAGCCGGATCGACGACATCACAGCCCAGAAAGACGCGGCCGAAGCGGCCAAGAAGGAGGCGGACACCAAGGCCGCCACAGCCGCCAAGGAAGCCAGCAAGGCGAAGGCGGATGCCAAGGTGGCCAGGGACGAGCTGGAATTGGCCAGGACCAACCTGTTCACCATCACGGCCAAGGCCAACGAACAGGAGAAACTGGCCCGGGATTTAGCCGCCAGGCTCGATGAGGAAACAAAGAAGTTCAATGAGGCCGACACCGAGCTGGCTCAGTGGAAGGCCCTTCGCCCGATCACGCCCGACAAGATCCGGGACATGCAAAATGAGCTCAAGAAGGTGATCGAAGAACGGGATGTCTTTGCCAAAGAGAAGGGAATCCTCACCCGGACGATCGCGGATGTGGAGGAGAGGCTGACGAAATACGAGGGCAAGAAGCAGATCGTCAAGTTGCCGCCGCTCAAAGGCAAGGTGTTGGCAGTGGATCCTAAATATGGTTTCGTGGTGCTGGACCTGGGCAGTGATCAGGGATTGCTGCGCAACGGGATGCTGGTCGTGACACGCCACGGCACGCTGGTGAGCAAGGTGAAGGTTGCCAGCGTGGAAGCCAACCGCAGCATCGCCAACAACATGCCGGGTTGGTCGCAAGGCGAGATCCTGGAAGGCGACGAAGCCGTGACGAGCTATGAAGCGTTGGCTCAACCGTAGATGGCGCTGGGCGTGCTGCGGCCTGCTCCTGGCCGCCCTGGCTAGCCTGGCTGGCTGCGCGTCCAACGAGGACACCCTCTCGTCCCGCCCGTGGAATGCCCCGAAGGCGTGGGAGAACGGGTTGCCCTCTTCGATCTACGAAGGCCGGTGAGCAGTCGGCGCGCACGGAGGCAAGGCCAGAGATCCAGGGGGAGGCCGCGCTTATTTCGCAAACTCCACACAGCGTCTTTCCCGGATCACCGTGACGCGAATCTGACCCGGATACTGGAGTTCCTCCTCGATTCTCCGCGCGATGTTCCGGGCCAATAAGTACGCGTGGTCGTCATCGATCGCTTCCGGTTGGACCATGACGCGCAGATCGCGTCCGGCCTGAACCGCAAAACACTTCTCCACTCCCGGAAACGACGCCCCGATCTTCTCCAGGCTCGCGACGCGTTTGAGGTAGGTCGCCATCGTTTCCGACCGTGCTCCCGGACGCGAGGCGCTGATGGCGTCGGCGGCGCTGACCAGGACACCGAGGGCGCCGTTGGTGGGCACTTCATCGTGGTGCGCGGCGACCGCGTTGACGATCTCCTCCGTTTCGCCATAGCGCTTGAGGATTTCGGACCCGACGTGGGCATGAGCCCCCTCGACTTCGTGGTTGATGGCCTTGCCAATGTCATGCAGCAGTCCCCCCCGTTTGGCGGTCTGGACGTCGACTCCCAATTCCGAGGCGAGCAAGCCGGCCAGGTGCGCGACTTCGACGGAATGGTCAAGGATGTTTTGGGCGAAGCTATGCCGGAACCGCAGGCGGCCCAGCAGCTTGACCAGTTCGACGGGCAGCGGCGGCAGACCCACCTTGAACACCGCCTCCTCGCCGGCGTGCTGGATGGCCTCCTGGATCTCCTGGGTCACACTGGCCACCACTTCCTCAATGCGCGTGGGATGGATCCGTCCGTCCAGGATCAACCGCTGCATGGACTCACGCGCAATCTCCCGCCGCACCGGGTCGAACCCGGAGATCACCACCGCATTCGGGGTGTCATCAATCAGCACCGTGACACCGGTGGCGGCCTCGAAGGCGCGGATATTGCGGCCTTCGCGGCCGATGATCCGGCCTTTGACCTCTTCGCCCTCCAGGGCCAGCGTGGCGGTGGTGGTTTCAAAGGTATGTTCCCCGGCGAAGCGTTGAATCGCCAAACTAAGGATCCGGCGAGCCTGAGTCTCGCTCTTGCTTCTGGCGTCCTCCAGAATACGCCGGTTCAGATTGGCCGCCTCACGCATCGACTCCTCTTCCACCTGTTTCAGGAGGAGTTTCCGCGCTTCGGCCTCGGATAATCCGGAGAACTTGGCCAGCTCGTCTTTGCGCCGCGTGACCAGACTTTTCAGTTCCTGCTCGGCATGCTCCACGGTCTCGCCTTTCCGGGTCACCTCGGCCTGCTGCTGCCGGAGCATCTTCTCCTCTTGCACCAACTCCTCGAGTTGTCGGTTGACCAGGGCTTCCCGCTGGGCCAGCCGTCGCTCAGCTTCTTGGAGTTCCTCGCGGCGCCTGGCAAAGGCCTGTTCGGTTTGCTCCCGGACCTTGAGCCCCTCTTCATTGGCCAACAAACGAGCCTCACGCCGGATGCCTTCGGCTTCCCGACGGGCGTTTTCCAGGCTTGCCAGGTCCCGTTCGGCCAGCGCTTTTTGATGCTTGCGTTCCGCGGCTCGGCTCAAGCCATAACCCAGGGCGACACCAATCCCCAGCACGCCAGCACCTTCCAACAACAACGTAATATCCAAAGCCATTCTCCAACCGCGCGTCGGTGGATCAAGCAACGACCCACCACCGGCTCGGTGTCACGATGCAATCCAATCTCACGTCATGCGGTTCCGCGGGGATTTCGGTCACCCACTGGCAATCGAAAGCCAACCCGCACTTAGTCCCGCGCACGTCCGCCAGCAGTCGGTCGTAATAGCCCTGCCCGCGTCCCAGCCGGCGCCCGTACCGATCAAACCCTACTCCAGGTACCAGGACCAAGTCCAGCAGGTTTAGTGGCACTACCGGACAGCCTGGCTTGGGTTCACGTATCCGGGAATAACCGATGGCCACATCCCGGTGCAGGTCGCGCACCTGGCAGCTCCGGTAACTTCCCTGCTGGCGGTCGAACTGGGGCAAGGCCACCAGTTTTCCGTTGTCCAGCGCTTCCTGCGCCAGGCACCAGACATCGATCTCCTCACCAAAGGGGGCGTAGAACAAGACGAACCGGGCTTGCGCCCAAACCGCCTGGCGCTTGAGCCGAGAGCGGACGGCGGCGCCTGCCTCTGCCCGTTGTTCGGCAGAGAGCCGTTGCAGCTCAGCGCGGAGTTGCTCGCGGAGCCGGTGCTTTTCACCGCTTGGAGATCGCGTTTTCACCGACTGTGCGGCGCAGGGCGAACTCACTGGATTACGCAGGGGTAGCGCGGCCGGCCGGGCTCGCGCCCTGACCTCGGGCATTGGCCAGCAGGGTCCGCCACGTCTCCACCCGCTCCTTGATCTTCTTCTCGATACCCTGATCGGTCGGTTCGTAATAGCGCCTGGCCGCGCCCAGGTAGTCTTGCGCCACGAAATGACCCGGATGATCATGGGCGTACTGGTACCCCTCGCCATGCTTCAGCCGCTGAGCGCCGGCATAGCTCGCGTCCCGCAGGTGTTCCGGCACCGCCAAGGTGCGCCCGGACTGGACATCCGCCAGGGCCGCGTCAATCGCCACACAGGCGCTGTTGCTCTTGGTGGCTGTCGCAATGTAAATGGTCGCCTCAGCGATCGGGATCCGTGCCTCCGGCCAGCCCACGAATTCAGCCGCCTGGTGCGCGGCGCTCACCAGCACCAGCGCCATCGGATCGGCCAGCCCAACGTCCTCGGCCGCGCATATCAGGAGGCGGCGTGTAATGAAGCGAGGGTCTTCTCCAGCGTGGATCATCTTCGCCAACCAGTAAAGCGCAGCGTCAGGGTCGCTCCCGCGCATCGACTTGATGAACGCGGAAATGGTGTCGTAATGGGCGTCGCCATCTCCGTCATAGACCACCGCCTTTTTCTGGATGCTCTGCTCGGCCACCGCGAGGCCGATCCCAATAACGCCGTCTGCGTCCGGCGGCGTGGTCAACACGGCGATCTCCAGCGAATTGAGCCCCTTGCGCGCATCCCCTTCGGAAAGGCCGGCCAAGTGACGCAAGGCGGCCTCTTCGATCCGGATCCGGAGGTGGCCCAACCCTCGATCGCGGTCGGCCAGGGCGCGCTGCATGACCTCCATCACCTCCGCTTCGGTCAACGGCCGCAGTTCGAAGATTTGCGAGCGCGAAACCAGGGGGGAGTTGACAAAGAAGAACGGATTGTGAGTCGTGGCCCCGATCAGCCGGACCACTCCGCTCTCCACGTCCGGAAGGAGGACGTCCTGCTGGGCTTTGTTGAACCGGTGGATTTCGTCGATGAACAGGATCGTGGCTTGGCCCGTGTTGACCAGGCGGTTTGCCGCCAGCGCCAGCACCCGACGCATATCGGCCACATTCGATTCCACGCCGCTCAGCCGCTCGAATTTGTTCCGGGTCTGGTTGGCGATGACTTGGGCCAGCGATGTCTTGCCGGTGCCAGGCGGTCCGTAGAAAATCAGCGACTGCACACGATCCGCCTGGATCGCGCGACGGAGCAGTTGGCCCGGTCCCAGGATGTGTGTCTGGCCGACGAACTCGTCCAGCGTTCGGGGCCGCATCCGCGCGGCCAAGGGCGTGGCCGCAGGCAACGTGGGCGTAGCTATCTGCCC
>Ga0315274_10001551_pt1 | contig 35265 bp, 30 predicted proteins | sample YL17G02_20_MG_FD_203700 | JGI IMG/M metagenome (GOLD analysis project Ga0315274, IMG submission 203700) | Sediment microbial communities from Yellowstone Lake, YNP, Wyoming, USA - YL17G02_20 | ecosystem: Environmental > Aquatic > Freshwater > Lake > Sediment | place: USA: Wyoming | collected...
GGTCCACCCAATGCACCTGAATGCCACGCCGTTGGCATTCCTCTGGGTCGATGAGAAGATTCTCCGCATGCCCCGAGCGGCCGAAGGTGAACACCGGCGGATGCTCGAGCAGCAGGAGCGTATCACGCGCCTCGCCCGCGGCCCGGCGGGTAGCCAGCCCTCGTTGAACTTCCAGCGCCGCGAGATACGGCACCCGCCCCAGCCAAGTCGCCGCAAGCAGATCCGGGTTCATCGCCAACGCCTTGCGGCTCGAGCATGCCTGGCCGGTTTATTCCTCATATGGGCACGGCCTTAGGTGTGAATGTAGCCGCCCGCCAGACCATGCGCGGCTTCCATCAATACTTCGCTTAGCGTCGGGTGGGCGTGAACGTTGCGCGCTATCTCCTCCGCAGTGAGCTCCATGCGTTGGGCGAGCGTCAGCTCGGGCAGCAGTTCGGTCACCTCCGGGCCGATCATATGCGCGCCCAGGATTTCGCCATAGCGCGCCTCGCTGATGATCTTGACCCAGCCGGTGTAGTCGCCCAGCCCCAGGGCTTTGCCGTTCGCCTGGAACGGGAAGCGGCCCACCTTCACGTCCAGGCCGCGCGCCTTGGCCTGCGCCTCGGTGAGTCCGAAAGCCGCCACCTGCGGCTGCGAGTAGATTGCGCGCGGCATCATCTCGTAGTCGAGGGTTACGCTCGGGTGGCCGGCGATGTTTTCGGCGCACACGATGCCCATCGCCGAGCCCACGTGAGCCAGCATCAACTTGCCGGTCACGTCGCCGATCGCCCAGACCCCCGCCACATTGGTGGCCATGCGCTCATCGACCTGCACCTGTCCCTTCTCCATCTGAACACCCAGCGCCTCCAGGCCCAGGTTTTCGGAGGCCGGGCGAAAGCCGATGGCCACCAGCACCTGTTCCGCCTCCAGCGTCTCGTGTTTGTCGCCCGCAACCAGGTTGACCTTCACCCGCTCGGGCTCGCTCTGGATGGCCTCCACCCGCGCGCCGGTGCGCACCTGGATCCCGAGTTTGGCGAACGCCTTGCCCAGCTCCGCGCTCACTTCTTCATCTTCCAGCGGGGCCAGGCGAGGCAGCATCTCTACAACCGTGACCTTGCTGCCGTATGAGTTCCAGATGGTCGCGAACTCAAGGCCGATCGGCCCTGCGCCGACGATGACCGCCGAACTCGGCAGGCTTTCCTGCAGGATGGCCTCGCGGTAGGTCAGCACCCGCCGCCCGTCGGCCGTCGTCCCGGGCATCATCACCGGGCGCGCGCCGGTCGCGATGACAATGTTGCGCGCGGCCAAGCGCGATGTTTTGCCGTCGGCGGAGGTCAGTTCCACCTGCCCGGGCGCAACTACTCGCGCCGTTCCCAGGTGGACGTCGATCTTGTTCTTGCGCATGAGGAATTCGACGCCCTTGACCAGGCGGGCAGAGGCCTGGCGTGAACGCTTCACGGCGGCCGCGTAGTCGAAGGTCAGGCCCTGGGCTTCGAAGCCGAACTCCTTGCCGCGGTGACGCACGGTATGAATCACCTCCGCATTGCGCAAGAGGGCCTTGGAGGGAATGCAGCCGACGTTCAGGCATACCCCGCCCAGCCATTCTCGATCGACCACCGCCGTGCGCTGGCCGAGCTGCGCGGCCCGAATCGCGCACACGTAGCCGGCCGGGCCCGCACCGATCACGAGCACATCGTAGCTTGTCGACGCATCGCTCACCGCTCACTCCTTGATCCGCTCTGACAACGTTGCCCGCGATCAGGCCGTGGCGAGGATTATAATTCCATTCGAGGGCTCAATATGCGCATCCTGCGATCACTTGTGCTCGCCTGTTGGCTGACATTCGCGGTGTTGCCGGCAGCTTCAGCCCAAAACGACGGCGTCCTTTGGCTGACGGCTGAAGGCGCGGTGACGCCGGCGATGTCGGTTTACATCCAGCGCGGCTTGCACGAGGCCCAGACGCGCGGCGCCGACTTGGTGGTGTTGCAGCTCAACACTCCCGGCGGCCAAGTGAGCATCATGGAAGAAATCGTCCGCGCGCTGCGCGCCAGCCCGCTGCCGGTGGTGGTGTATGTGGCGCCGCGCGGGGCGATGGCCGCCAGCGCCGGTACGGTGATCACCTTGGCCGGGCATTTGGCGGCCATGGCGCCCGAGACCGCCATTGGCGCGGCCAGCCCGGTCGGGCCGCAAGGGGAAGACCTTCAGCAGACTTTGGAAGCCAAGACCAAAGAGATCCTTAAGGCCATGGCCCGTTCATTGGCCGAGGGCCGTCCGCCCCAGGCCATCCGGCTTATCGAAAGCACGATCGATGAGGCGCGTGCCGTCACCGCCGCTGAAGCTTTGCAGGCCGGCATGGTGGACATTGTGGCAGCCGACCGTGCCGACCTGTTGCGCCAACTCGACGGGCGGCAGGTGGCGACCGCCGCCGGCAGCGTGACCCTTCGAACTCAGGGTGCCGCCGTCCAGGAGATGCCCCATACCCTCACCGAGCAGCTCTTGCAGCTTCTCACCAACCCAAACATCGCCTTCTTGCTGCTGGCCGTGGGCGCCCAGGCAGTGCTCATCGAACTCTCCAGCCCCGGCGGATGGGTCTCGGGCTTCGTGGGCGTGATATGCCTGGCCTTGGCCTTTTACGGCATGGGCATCCTTTCGGTCAACTGGTTTGGCTTGGTCTTCATCCTGACCGCGTTCGTCCTTTTCCTGTTGGATATCAAAGCGCCCACCCACGGCGCGCTCACCGTGGCCGGGTTGGGTTCGTTCATCGCCGGCGCGCTGGTCCTGTTCAATTCACCCGGCACTCCGGGCGTCCAACACGTCTCGGTGCCGCGTGTGGTAGGCACCGCGCTGGTGACCGCGGCGGTCTTCTTCGCCGCGGTCACGGCCGCCGTGCGCGCTCACCGGCGGCCGGTGCTCACCGGCCGCGCGTCGCTCGTCGGCCAGCGCGGCGAGGTGCGCACGGCGCTCACGCCGCGCGGCACGGTCCAAGCCGGCGGCGAATTGTGGTCGGCCGAACTGGCCGACCCGGCCGAGCGCGCGGCACCCGGCGAGAGGGTCGAGGTGACCGGCACGCGAGGGCTCCATCTTCTGGTACGCAAGGTTCACCATGAGTTCATCCAAGAAGAACATTCTGCTCACCAATGACGACGGCATCCGCTCGCCCGGCTTGTGGGCGGCGGCCAAGGCTCTCTCGTCGCTCGGTTTCGTCACCGTCGCCGCGCCGGTCGAACAGTGGTCCGGCGCCGGGCGCAGCATGCCGCCCCACACGCGCGGCACGATCCACGAGGAACGGGTAGAGGTCGATGGGCAATCGTGGCAGGTTTACGCCGTGGCCGGCACGCCGGCTCAGGCGGTGGAACATGCCGTGTGGGAAGTCATGCCCACCCGCCCGGATCTGGTCGTGGCCGGCATCAACTATGGCGAGAACATCGGCAGCGGGGTGACGATTTCGGGCACGGTCGGCGCGGCGCTGGAGGCGGCCTCGCTGGGCATCCCCAGCCTGGCCGTTTCGCTGGAGGTCGATCCGCGCGATCATCTGTCGCTGGCGGATCACGTCGACTTCGGCGCGGCGGCTCACTTCGCCGCGCTGTTTGCGCAGCGCTTGCTCGACGGCCTGCAGGCCTTCGACTTAGATGTGCTCAAGGTGGAGGTCCCCGCCGCGGCGACGCCGGCCACGCCGTGGCGGGTATGCCGTGTCTCGCGCACGCGCTACTACATTCCGGTCGTCCCGGCCGAACCCGAAAGCGACCAGCCGCGCCGCCTGTGGTATCGTGCCCAGCTCGATCCGAATCTCGAACCCGACTCGGATGTGTATGTGCTGCGCGTGCTGCAACAGGTAGCTGTCACGCCGCTCAGCCTGGATCTCACCTCGCGCTTGGATCTGAGCCAATTGACCCACGCGCTGCAGAACGGACAGCATTCGTAGCCCAGCGGGCAAGCGGATAAGACGATTGCGGCCCTCCCGATTGGGGAGGGCCGCTTTTTGTGTGGGCGCACGTCGAGCGCACGGTGTGAGAACAGGCCGGCGGATAGGAGGGTTACGTTTTGGCGGCCTGCTCCAGCGCACCTTGGGCGCGCAACTTCTGTGTGCGCTGATAGTGACGGCGCGCCTTGGCGCGGTTGCCGCAATCGCCCATCGCGCACCAGCGCCGCGTGTGGTTGCGGCTGGTGTCAATGAATAGCCAACCGCAGCCGCGGTCATCCTGGCACTGGCCCACGCGCGACGCAAGCTCCGAGGTGAGCAGCTCGGCGGCCGATCGCGTCACCGGCCATAGCAGGCGATCGAGCGCGCCCGGGCTCTCTGCCCATCCCCAGGTGAAGCCGGCCGGGCCGGCCCGCAGGCGGGCCTGCCCGAGTGACTCGGCGAGGCCAGCATTCAACAGATCGAGCGCAGCATGCGGGGCAGGCTTGGCGTGGGCCAGGCTGCTGAAAACCTGATAGATCGCTTCTCGTAACTCGACCGCCCGGCGCAGAACGCGCACGGCCTCCTGCGGACGGCGCGCAGCCTCGAGCGAGAGCGCCCGGACATCCTTTTGGCCAAGGACACCCCTGCGTTTGGCCCAGGCCAGCAACTCAGCGTAGCCCGTCAATCGTTCCTGGGGATCATTGCTGGCATGCCACTCGGCCGTGTTGGCAAAATCCAGGCATAAGGCTCCCGCCGGGGAACCTGGGTCTTCGGCAGGTTTCGGCTCGATTCTCGCGTTCATGCTCCTCCAAGAATAACCCTCCAATGTTGCTTGACAGGTTACACAGTCCGATGTAGGATGTAACCGTCTTAATAATTTTAGCAGGTTATGCTGCGCAAGTCAAGCAGCCGCCCGGGGAGCGGCGGCGCAAGCCAAGGAGGGTGGGGTATGTTGTTCAGCGAGGCAACCCAGCTCATGCAGCATGAGCGCTACCTGGATCTGCTGCGGCAAGCCGAACAGGAGCGATTGCTGGCCGTCGCCTGTCCGCGGCCGCCGCGCCGGCGAGGCGCACGTCGCGCGGCAGCTCGCCTGTTGCGCTATGCCGCACGCCAGGCGCTACGCACTTCGGAGGCGCTCAGCCCGCAAGGCGAGGGCCGAGCCGACTACGAGGCAGCCGGGCTGCTGTAATGAGTGTGCTAGAGGCCGTTGCGCCCACGACGAGAAAGCGAGAAGGCACGGCCCGGCGAGTCAATCGCGGCTCCATCGTCAAGTGGACTGCGACTCGCCGTCAAGAGTGCAGGGCACGCCAGCCAAGATAGCCGGGGAGTGCTTTGCCGCTTCGCGACGCAACACGACCCGCAACGACAAACGCATTGGCTGCAGGAGAGGAATCACATGATCGCTCGCATTTGGAGAGGCACGACCCGCACTCAGGACGAAGGTGCGTACCTGGCCTACCTGCAACAGACCGGCGGGCGTGAGTGCCGGGCCACACCCGGCAACCGGGGCGTGTTCATCTTCCACCAGCCGGCGGCCGACGGGACGCGATTCATGTTCATCTCGTTGTGGGAAGATGAAGCCGCCCTACGCGCATTTGCCGGTGACGACATCACGCGGGCGGTCTACTACCCTGAAGATCGCCGCTTCCTGCTTGCCCTCGAGCCAACCGTCGAGCATTATGAGGCCCTCTCCTTCGGATGAGAGGACTTCGCTGACGATTGGCGCGGCATGGCAGGAGTGGCGCTAGCCGCGAGCACGGAGACCCGGCGCCAGAGGAATGACCCCCTGTGCAATCACCTCGAGCATCGCCGCGTGCACGCGGCCATTGGTGGCCAGGAGAGTCAGGTCCTCTTGCAGGAAGTCGTCTCCACCGTGAACGTTGGTCACGCATCCGCCGGCCTCCTCGATCAGAAGCGCCCCCGCCGCCACGTCCCATGGGCTGAGCTGCAGATCCCAATAGCCTTCAAAGCGCCCCGCAGCCAGATAGGCCAGGTCGAGCGCCGCCGAACCCAGACGCCTCACGCCCTGGCAGCGCATCGCAAAGTGCCCGTAGTGGTCAAGATTGTTGAAGCGCGTGGTCGCCATATCATAGGGAAACCCGGTGACCAACAGGCTTCGTCCCAATTCGCCTACCTCCGAAACCCGCAGTCGCCGGTCATCGAGATAGGCCCCCACGCCGCGTTCCGCCCAATAGGTTTCGCGCCGCAAGGGGTCGTAGACGACTCCTACGCGCAACCCGGCGGAATCCATGAGTGCCATAGTTACCGCGAAGATCGGAATGCCGTGCGTGAAATTGGTCGTACCGTCCAGCGGGTCAATGATCCAGGTTCGTTCAGCCTGCACACCGTTTGAACCGCTCTCTTCGGAGAGCAGCCCATCCTCGGGATAGGCGCGGCGGATGGCCTCCAGAATCAAGGCCTCCGAACGCCGGTCGAATTCGGTCACCAGGTCGACCGGGCCTTTGTGCTCCACGCGCATCGCGGTGCCATAGCCCTCACGCAGAATCTCCCCGGCTTCATGTGCCAGGCGGATCATCAAGTCCATCTCGCGGCTATGCTGCATAACCTCCACCTTGTCGCTCGCGTGGCTCACGTGGCGCGCCACAGGCTGATTGATTCGATGTGGTACGTTTGCGGAAAGAGGTCGATCGGGATGAGCGTGGCCAGGCTGTAACCGGCCGCCTGCAGTGCGCGCGCATCGCGCGCGAGGGTTGAAGGATCGCACGACACGTAGACGATGCGCCGCGGCGCGAGCCGCACCAGTCCGGCCATGGCCTCCCGGTCTACCCCCGCGCGCGGCGGGTCCACCACGGCCACTTGGGGGCGGATCTCCAAGTGAGGCAGAACGGCGGCGGCGGTGGCCTCATACAACTCGACGTTGTCGAAAGAGGCCAGATTGTCCTCGAAATCGGCCGCCGCCGAGGGCGAGGCTTCAACGGCCACGACGCGTCCAGCCCGCCTTGCCAGGAATGCACTCAACAACCCCACGCCGCAGTACACGTCCAGCGCCGTATCTCCCGCGCCGACCTCCGCCAGCGCCAAGACCTGCTCGACGAGCATCGGCAGCAGGCCGGTGTTGACTTGGAAGAAACTACCGGGCGAGACGCGGTAACTCTGGCCGCTTACCGAAAAGTGCAGCGCGTCCTCGCCCACCAGAATACTGCTCCGGCCTCCAGGCGCAAGCCAGGCCACCGACAGCGAACGCTCCACCTGCACCTCAGGCATGCCGGCCTCGCCGCCCTCCAGCAGCACCATCGTCTCACCATCCGTGTCGGCGCGCAGCCCCACCTGAGTGATGCCCTGCGCCTCGCGCATATCCAGCGCCGGCCATATTTCGTCCAGCAGAGGCTCCGGCAAATGGCATTCGCGGATCGCCAGCACGTGCCGCGAGCCCAGGCGCATATAGCCCAGACGGCCGTCGGCCGCCAGGGAGAACTGAACATAGTTGCGGTAGTTCCATTCCGCCGGGGAGGCGATCGCTTCCAATAGCGGCGGGCCCTCGACCCCGCCCAATCGGCGCAGTTGCTCGCGCAGCACGTCGTTCTTGGCGGCGAGTTGCGCCGCGTAGTGCATGTGCTGGAGGTGGCATCCGCCGCACTCGCCATAATGAGCGCAGCGCGGGGTCACCCGCATGTCGGAGGGCCGCAGCACCTCCACCGTGCGCGCGCGCAGATAGCTCGGCCTTTCTTCGGTCACTTGCACGCGCACCTGCTCGCCCGGCAGCGTGCCGCGCACGAAGACGCGTCGCCCGTCCGCTGCGCGCGCCATACACTCGCCGCCGTAGGCATGGGTTTCGATTTGCACTTCGAGGACCGGGTTGGGCATGGGTGCGTGTCGGCCGAGAGCCTCGGACGTACGGCCCCCGCCGAGCTGTGATGGTTCACAGCACAGCCGAGGCGCGTGGGTCAGCGCGGCCGGCGGCCGGCTCAGGTGCGTCCGCGCGGGTGAAGTTCGCTCGACCAGGAAGGAGTATCGCCGGGCGGCATGCGCCGCTGGCGCGAGCTGTCTTCAGGCAGCGAGGCATTCGGACCCAGGATGGCGCGCAGGTCGTCCAGGGCGGCCTCATCATACTCACAGTGGCGGCACACGTCGCACACCCAGGCCGGGAAATCCGGCACGGTGATCAGCAGGCCATCCAGGTGAGCATAGTATGGCACGCTGTGCGGCCGCAACATGCCCACCTGACATTCCGGGCACGTCTCGCCCGATTCTTCCGTCGGCGCGTTCATCTTATTCCTGCCCCTGCGCGTACTCTTGTAGGATCCCCAACCCGCTGGAGGTGCCGACGCGGCAGGCACCGGCGCGCACCATGCGTTCCAGGTCCGCCCGCGAGCGAATGCCACCGGCCGCTTTGACTCCGACCTGGGGCCCCACGATTGCCCGCATCCGCCGCACGTCGGTCTCGATGGCGGCCGCCGTCTCGAGCGCCTTAGCCCGCGAGGCGGCCGCACCTAATGGAAAGCCAACCACCGCGCACACCCTCACCCCGCTGCCCGCCAGCTTTTTCGCGGCTCGTGCCACGTGGCTCGAATTGAGGCACCCACTGGCGAAGGCCGCCTGACGAGCTTCGTGACACAGCCTCTCAATATCGGCCGGGCCGGCCTCCGGCTTGAGAATCGTGTGGTCGATCAGTTGCGGGACGTCGCGCACGATGGGCAGCGGATGATAAATGGCCGTGGAGCGTGCTCGCTGATCGAGGTCGCTCGCGCGAGCCTTCGTCGCCAACGCAGCGCCAGCCGGCACGCGTTCTAGGAATGTGTGAGCGGGCTCGAGCAGCCGTCGCAATTCGGTCATGGAAGCCCGCCTAGGGCGAAGTTGTACTCGCGCGCGCTGCCGCAGTGCGCTGATCGATCAATCCCCATTCGGTGGGCGGCCAGTAAATCAGCCAGGCCTGGCCAACCAGTTCATCGAGCGAGATCGGGCCGAAGGAATGCGAGTCGCGCGAGAAGGCGCGGTTGTCGCCGAGCACAAACAACTGCTCCGCCGCGAGTTCCCAGGATTGATCGGAGGAGGTGAGCCCGACAGCGTAAGGTTCCTCCAGCGGCTCTCCATTGACCCACACATGGCCGCCCACAATCTGCATCTTCTCTCCCGGCAGGCCCACCACGCGCTTGATCAAATCCTCGCTGCCCGAGGCCGGCATACGCAGCACGACCACGTCGCCGCGTTTGGGTGTGTCCCACACGTACGAGAGGCGGCTGACGATGATCAGCTCCGAGCCGTCGCCGCGAAAGGTGGGCTGCATGCTCGGCCCGATGACGCGCACGCGAGCCGTGGTCAGGTTGACGATGGCGAAGATGGCCAGCGTGAGCAGGACTGTCTGCGCGAATTCCCAGGCGATGGCCCGCCCGGAGGGGCGAGCTGAAGGCTGGGCCGGTAAGGAAGGCGTCGCAGGCGTTGTGTCCAATCTCAATCCTGCACAGGCCGCGGATCGGCCTGAGTGCCCAGCGATTATAAAGCCTCAAATGGCGTGCGGCAAGACTCCGGCTTTATCGCCGGGCGCGAAAGGACAGCTGGATCGGGGTTCCGACAAAACCATACCTCTCGCGCAACTGGTTTTCGAGGTAGCGCCGGTAGGTGAAATGCACCAGGGCCGGCTCATTGACGTGGAATAGAAAAGTCGGCGGGTCGGCGCGCACTTGCGAGGCAAAGAAGAACTTGAGCTTGCGGCCGGCGTGAGCCGGCGGGGCGTGATGCTCCAGGGCCTCGCGCACGATGCGGTTGAGTTCGGCGGTCTGGATGCGCACCAGGCGCTCCTCCTGCACGCGCAGCGCGAGCGGCAGCACCTGGTCCACCCGCTGCCCGGTGAGGGCCGAGATAAAGAGCACCGGAACATAGTCCATGAAATTCAGCGCCAGCCGCACCTGCGCCGTGTAGATCTCCATGGTCTGCGAGTCTTTCTCCACCGCATCCCACTTGTTGATCAGCAGCACCGTGCTGCGCCGAGCGTCGAGGATGTAGCCGGCGATGTGCGCATCCTGAGCCGTCACGCCCTGGGTCGCGTCCAACAGCAGGAGCGCGACATCCGCTGATTCAATCGCCTTGAGCGTGCGCAGCACGCTGTATTGCTCGACTCCGGGTTCGATCTTCCCGCGCCGGCGGATCCCCGCGGTGTCGATCAGCGTGAGCGGCACGCTGCCAAATTCGAGCTGGGTGTCGATGGCGTCGCGAGTTGTACCCGGGATGGGGCTGACGATCACGCGTTCTTCGCCCAGCAGCCGGTTAAGCAGGCTGCTCTTGCCCACGTTCGGTTTGCCCAAGATGGCCAATCGGACGCGTGCATCCGGCGCCGATTCGGCCACGGCCGGCAGCGCCTCCACCAGCTCGTCCAGCAGGTCGCCCACGCCCGTGCCATGTAAGCCCGAGACGGCCTGCGGCTCGCCCATCCCCAGTTCGTAGAAGGCGAACACGTTCTGGCGGACGAGGGGGCTCTCGCACTTGCTGACCACCAGGATCACCGGCGGCTGCAGCCGATCGCCCTCTTTGCGCTGATGGCGGCGCAGGATGTCGGCGATCTCAAGATCCGCCGCGCTCACCCCGCTTTGGCCGTCGGTGACGAACAGCACCACCTCCGCATCGCGAATTGCCATTTCGGCTTGCGCTCGAATCTGCGGAATGAAATCCGCCGAGCCGATGGAGAGCGGCGTAGCGCCAGGCGCGCCCATGTGGGTCGGGTCGATGCCGCCCGTGTCCACCACGTCAAACACCCGCCCGCGCCACTCGCCTTCCGCAACCAGGCGGTCGCGCGTGGTGCCCGGCACCTCGTCGACTACAGCGCGGCGTTCGCCAATCAGCCGGTTGAAGAGCGTGGACTTTCCAACGTTTGGGCGGCCCACCAGGGCCACGACGGGTTTGCGTATCGCCATGGTCAAGAGGTCGTGAGGCTACGATCCGGGGGAGGCGCCGGCGGTGATGGTCACCGCGATCTGCGCCGGCAGCAAGGCTTCCACCTGGACGCCCTCCAGCAAGACGCGGTACGAAACCTGGAGTTGGTAGCTGCCGGGCGTCAGGCCCGAAAGGTCCACATAGACTTCCACGTCGGAGGCGCGCAATGCTTTGAGCAGCGGCACCGGCCCGGAGAGGATGACATCCACCGTGGCGGGCGAGAGGCGCGCACTGAGCCCAGGGGCCAGCCCTTGCGGGCGCACATCGCGGGTGACCGTCACGCTGTCTTCGATGGCGGCCACGCCGACCTGGACAAAGATGACCGGTTCGCCGACGGCCGTCACATCCGCCGGCAGTGTGAGCTTGAGCGAGCCCGAGACATCCGCCTGCGCGCCGGAGATATCCAGGGGTTCGGTCTCCACGTATCCCGGCAGGCGCGCCACAGCCGCCGGGTCAGCGGAGAAGAGCGTGACCAGCGGCGGGAAGACCGAGATGCCTGTCAGCCGGTAACCGTTCTTGACCTGGCCGCGGATGAGGGCCTTCACCACAACATCGCGGTAACCGCCTTGCTGCTCGACGGTCAGGGTGACCTCGGCTGTCGCCGGGGTCAGGCTCACGGTGTCGAGGGTCTTGCCTGCGGCGTCCTTGGCCGTTAGAGCCACCTCGCGATCCACGTTGGCGCGCAGGCCGTCGACGCTCAGGTCGGCCACAATCGCCGTGACGCGCGCCACCTCGCTTTCGCTGCCGGCCACCGTGGCCTGCTGCGGCGTCCAGCGCGGCGCACTCGCGGCAAAGCCGGGGGCCGGCGTCCCCGTCAGGCGCACTTGCACTGCGAGGGTCAGGCTGGCGGGCGGCTCAAGCACGACCTCTATGGCCGTCGGGGTGATCCCTTCCAGGCGCACCGGGTGCAGGTCGGTCTCCAGGCGCAGCGGCACGCGATGTTCGCCCGCGCCAAGACCGGTCATGTCTGCCACGACATGCAGGCGTTCGGCGGCGATCTGCGCCCACAGCGATTGAGGTGCGCGCAGGGTGACCATGGCCGACTGGCCCACGGCGCCTCGCACCACCAGGTTCTGGTCCAGGTGCGTCACTTCCACCGGGAACGAATCCGGCAATGTACGCACCTCATCCGGGTCGTCACTGGTGACGGACACCGCCCACACGGTGACCGCCAGGACGATGGCCAGCGCCAGCGACCCAAGGTTTCCTGCGAACCAGCGCAAGACTCGCATCAACCGACCCCGTGCCCTTCGCCTTCGCTCGGCGGCAGCGCCGCATCGGCGGCGGGCGACGGGCTGCGGGCCGGCAGGCCCAGTCGAACGCGCAACCATTCCACCGGCGAGGGCACACTCGGGGTGCGGATGAACGCGGAGAGCAGGTTTTCCAGACGCGCCGCGTCCAGGCGGCGGATCATGCGCCCGTTATGGGCAATCGAGATAATTCCGGTTTCCTCCGAGACGACAATCGCCACCGAGTCGCTGACTTCGCTGATGCCGAGCGCGGCGCGATGGCGCAAGCCCATCGTGCGTTCGGGCGAGGGTGAAAGGCTGCCCACCGAGGAGAGCGGCACCACACACCCGGCCGCCATCACCACGTCGTCGCGGATGATCACCGCCCCATCGTGCAAAGGCGTACTGGGGTAGAAGATCTGTAAGAGCAGCTCTGCGCTCAGGTCCGCCTGCAGGCGCACGCCCGTTTCGACGAAATCCTCCAGGCGCGCGTCTCGCTCGAGCACGATCAGCGCCCCATGGCGGCGTTCCGCCAGCCGCTGAGCGGCCGTCACGACCGCGCGAACCCGCTGCGGCAACTCGCCGGCTGCGCGTTGCCGGCGCAGCCATCCAGCGCGCCCCACCCGCTCGAGCGTGCGCCGGATTTCCGGCGCGAAGATCACCGGCAGCGCGATGAGCAGCGCCGGCAGGGCAGTGCGCAGCAGCCAGGAGAAGGCCGGCAAGCGGGTCACGCCCGAAAGCACGGCCACGATCACGATCAGAATTGCAATACCGCGCAGGACGACCGCCGCCTGCGTGCCGCGGAATTGGGAAAGGATGGCAAAGAAGAGCAGCGTCACCAGCCCGATGTCGATCAGGTTGTACCAATCGAGCCGCTGCACCAGGAAGAGGAGATTTCCCGAAAGTCCGCTCATGATTGCTGGCAGGCGGCAGCTCGCGCGAGTTGCCGGGGTAACGAATACCGGAGAGCGCGATCAGCTGCCACCGGCGCCCTCAAGCTTCTTGAGCAGGGCACGATACTCCTCGACCCCGGCCGGGTTGAGGCCCACGATCGCCCGCACGACAGCCATCGCCTCCTTGGTGTGCCCGGCATCCAGGTAGATCTCCCCCAGGGCGTCCATTTGGGCCACGGCTTCGCTCACCCGCCCGCGCTGCAAGTAGATCTCGGCCAGTTTTTGGCGCAGCATGGGCGTTTCGGCGCGCAGGCGCACCATCTCCTCGAGCCAGGTGACCACCTGCTCGGCCCGACCCTGGCTGTTCCACTCGGCCACGATCGAATCGAGCATGGTCTGCGCCTCACCCGTTCGCCGCAAGCGGAGCAGCAATTCCACCACCTGGGTCGAGGCGCGTTCATCGGAGGGATCCAGCTCATGCAGCTGCGAGAACGAGAGCAGGGCCGAGCGCCAATCCAGTCGCTGCAGGTGCAGATCTCCCAGGCGGTAGAGCAATTGAATCTGCCAAGAGGCGTCCACCCGATTCGCGCGAGCCAGCTGCAAGGCGTTCTCGTAGCACTGGCGGGCCTTTTCCTGTTCGGCCAGTTGCGAGTAGGTTTCACCGAGGTCGAGCGATTGGCTCAGCGCGCCGCGCAGGTCGCCCTGCGCCGTGAGCAGCTTGATCAGTTCCAGGCGCGCCTCGATGTCCATCGGGTTGAGCTGCAGGATGCGCTCGAGCACTCGCCCGGCCTGGGGCTTTTCGCCGCGCGCCACGTAAGTGCGTGCGATGGTGGTGAGCTTCTCGAGGGCCGCCTCCTGCAATCCCTCGCGCAGCTGGATTTCGGCGATACGCTGATGGAGCGGCAGGTAGGAAGGTCCATGGTCGAGGGCGAACATGGCCTCTTCCATGGCGGTCCGCATCAGCCCGCGGCGCAGCGCCGTCTCCACATGGGCCATCGCCTCGATCAGCTGCTGCGGCCGGCCGAGCGAGAGCATGGCGGCCAGCGGCATCACGCCTTGCCCATCGGATTGCGAGTCCAGCTGCGCGCGCGCCAGGCGCAGCCGGCTTTCCCAGTCGACGCCGCTCATCAAGGACTCGATGCGCTCGCAGCTCTCCTGCCACTTGGCCGCTTCCTGGCTCTTCTCATCCACCTCGAAGAAGGTTTCATACTGGCGCTGCAGCAAGTCGCGCTGCTCGACGGCCACGGTGCGCAGATCGGCCAAACGCAGCGCGGCCAGGTAATGGCCCACGGCCTTGAAGGACTGGTTGAGCTGGCGCAGCGCGAAGCCCAGCCCGTAGTGCGCGCCCATGCCCAGTTCGGGGCTGTCGATCGCGCGCTCGAGGGCAGGCACGGCCCGAGCGGGTTCGCCTAACGCCAGACGCAGCGCGCCAAGCATGAAATGGGCCGCCGGGTAATCGCACCCTGCGCGAATCGACCGCTCCAGCGCGCCGCAGGCCTCTTGCTGGCTGCCGCGGGCGAAGCTGTCGATCGCCTTGGCCAATTGCACCAGCACCTCGTTGTGCGACCCGCTCTCATCGGCGGCCGGATCGCGGTCGAATTCTTCCAGCCCGGCGCGGCGGGTCGCGACCGGCTCGCGCGTCGACTCGAAAGTCAGGTTCGCCAGGATCGCCAAGGCTTGAAGCTGGGCGTCCTCAAAGGCGTTCGCCGGAGGTTCTTCTTCGGGCTTGCGCCCAGGCTCGCCCACCGGTGCCGGGGCCGCGGCCGGTTTGGGAGGCACCAGCGGCGCTGTGCCGCGCAGGCGCAGGGGCGGAGGCACAGCCAGCGCCTCTCCGGCCTGCAAGGCGGCGCGCGCCCGCGCCACTTGTGGGTTGGCCGGCTGCAAACGGATCGCCTGATCAACGGCTAGCAACGCCTTATCGCGCTGGTTGTTCTTCTGCAGGATGGCCGCTAGCGCCAGGTATTCAGTCAGGGCATGCGGCGTGCGGCCGGTGCGTTCAAAGGCCAACGCCAGTCGCGAGCGCGCCAGCAAGTTTTCCGGCGAGAGGCGGGCCGCCGCCAGCCAGTCGTCGATGGCTTTTTCGCCCTCATGCCGGCCGAGATACGCCTCGGCCGCCGCCATGTAGCCGCGTATCGCCTCGGCGGCGCGCCCCTTGCGCTCGAGGATTTCGGACATCTTCTCTTGCGGGATAGGGTTGGTGGGGTCGGCTGTGGCCGACTGCTGGTAGGCGGTCAGAGCCAAATCGAGCTGGCCGTTTTGTACATAGGCCAGCCCAAGGTGCTCGAGCGCAGTCGCATCGCCGGGAGACTCCTCAAGCGCGCGGCGGTAGGCCGCAATTGCATGCTCCCACTTCTGGTCCCATGCCGCGCTGTTCCCCTGGCGCAGTGCCTGCTCGTATACCTCGCGACGTCCGGGCATGTTTTTCGCTCGTAGGAAGGGGTCGCAGACAGTATAGCACAGCCAACCCCTGCCCCTCGCGCCACGCGAAGCTAGAAGCCTTCAACCTTGGAGAGGTCGATCACACCCTGCGGCAGGCGCGCGATGCGCTGCAGGAGGCCCAGCCGGTTCTCGCGCAGCATGCGCTCCTCGGCCATGACCAGCACGTCGTCGAAGAAGGAGGATACGGCCGGGATGATCGGAACGAAGGCCGAGAGGAAACGATGCGCGCCGAGCTCGCCTTTCCCACGCCACGCCGCCACCTGCTGCTCGAGGGGTTGCAGCGCTTGCCACAACGTGCTTTCCGCCGGGTGCGCAAAGCGGCCCGGGTCCACGGGGAAGGTTTCCTTCACCTCACGCGTGATGCGTACGCAGCGAGCGTAGGCGGCGAGCACGGTCGGCCATTCCGGCCGCGCGATCCAGCCGGCCAACTCGTCGGCGGCCTGTCGCGCCAGTGCAGGATCGTGGGCGCGCTCGCCCAGCACAGCTTCTACAATGTCGTAGCGATAGCCCAGGTCCGCCAGCACCCCGCGCAAGCGTCCGGCCAAGAAGTCGAGCACCTGGTTCTTCACTTCGGGGGCACCCCTCACCGGCTGCACTTCGGCCGCAAGGTCCACCGCCGCGCGCAGATCGAGCGCCAGGTTCATGCCGAGCAGGACCTGGATGATGCCCAGTGCCGCGCGGCGCAGCGCAAACGGATCGCGCGCGCCGGTGGGTGCAAGGCCCACCGCGAACAGCCCCACGAGCGAATCCAGGCGGTCGGCCAGGCCGACCGCCAGCCCGGCGTGCGACGCAGGCAGCGCATCCTCCGCGCCGCGCGGCAGGTAGTGTTCGAATATGGCCTGCGCCACCTGCGGGCTCTCTCCCGAGTCGAGCGCATAGGTGCGGCCCATGACCCCTTGCAGCGAGGTCATCTCGATCACCATCTGGGTGGCCAGGTCGGCCTTGCACAAGAAAGCCGCGCGCATGGCCGTTTCCGCCTCGCCGGGCTCCAGCCCAACGAGTGGCGCAAGGCTCTGGGTGAGGAGGCGGATGCGCTCGCTCTTCTCGAGCATCGAACCCAGCTTGCTTTGGAAGGTGAGTGTCGCCAGCCGCGGGCGGAAGGTTTCCAGCTTGTGCCGCCGGTCTTCGCGCACAAAGAAATCGGCATCTGCGAATCGCGCGCGCAACACATGTTCGTTGCCTTCGCGCACCTGATCCATTCCGTGCGCGTCGCCATTGCGCACCGCGATGAAGTAGGGTCGCAATGCCCCCTCACCCTCCGCCAGGGGCCGCGGAGCAGGCTCCACCGGGAAGTAGCGCTGGTGGTGTTTCATCACCGATACCAGCACCTCCGGCGGCAGTGCAAGGAAGGCTGCGTCGAACTCCCCGCGCAGCGCCAGCGGCCGCTCGACCAGGTTGGCCACCTCGCGGAGCAGGTCGGCATCCTCGCCCACCCGGCCTCCGACCTCAGACGCCAGGCGGTCGATCTGCTCGCGGATCATCCTGCGCCGCTCGTCCGGATCGAGGACGATCCCTTGTGCAGCAAGCTTCTTCTCGTGATCCGCCGCCTCGCGCACCTCGAATTCGGCCGGGCTTTCCCAGCGCAACCCGCGCGTGGTGCGCCCGGCCGTCAGGCCGGCGTAGGCGAAGGGAATGACCTGCGCGCCGTGGAGCGCCAGCAGCCAGCGAATGGGCCGCGAGAAGGCAGGCACGTTCTCTGCCCAGCGCATGGGCTTGTCGAACTTGATTCTCTCCACCCAACCGGGCAACGCCTCGATCAAGACCTCGGCGGCGGAGCGTCCCGCCACGCGCCGCGTGAACGCGGCGTATTGTTTCCCCCCCATCTCGCGCAGCAGACCGCGGTTGAGCGACTCGTTCGGCACACCCATCTTTCGCGCCCATCCCAGCAGCGCCGGCGTCGGCTGGCCGTGTGCATCGAAGGCGGCCGCCTCGTGCGGGCCGCGCTCCATCTTTTCGCTTTCCGTGCTCGACGGGGCGAGATCCTCCACCCGCACGATGAGGCGGCGCGGTGTGGCGGCGACTTGCACTGCACCATGCGCCAGATCGTTGGCCGCCAGCACATCGCGCTCGAAGGATTCGCGGATCCAACGCTGCGCGCTTTCAAGGTCATCGGCCGGCAATTCCTCCACACCGATCTCGAGCACAAAGGGCGCTGCGCGCTGCGGAGCGGGACCGGCCGCGGCAGCCGATTCGCGCGCAGGCGGTGGGCCTGGGAACTTGCCCGTGAGAGGAAACCCGGCCTGTTCGCGCTGGGCCAGGTAAGCCTGGGCCACCTGCGCCGCCAGCTCGCGCATGCGGGCAAAGAACTGGGCGCGCTCGGTGACGCCGACCGCGCCGCGTGCATCCAGGACGTTGAACGTGTGTGAGCACTTGAGCAGGTAGCTGTGCGCCGGCAGTACCAAGCCGCTGGCGAGTGCGGCGCGCGCCTCGCCGTCGTAGTGGGCGTAGACCTCGCGCAAGCGCTTGACGTCCGCCACCTCGAAGTTGTAGCGGCTGTTTTCAATCTCGCTCTGCAGGAACATCTCGCCGTAGGTGAGATCGCCCGTCCAGCGGATCTCCTTGAAGTGCGTGCTGCGCTGCAGCGCCATGAGGATGCGCTCGATGCCGTAGGTGATTTCGACCGAGGGCACCTTGAGCTCGACGCCCCCGGCCTGCTGGAAGTAGGTGAACTGAGTGATCTCCTGGCCGTTCAGCCAGACTTCCCAGCCCAGCCCCCACGCGCCGAGCGCCGGGGCCGCCCAGTTGTCCTCGACGAAGCGCACATCGCTATCGCGCAGCGAGACGCCCAGCGCTTCCAGACTCTGCAGGTAGAGTTCAAGCGGGTTCCCCGGATCCGGCTTGAGGATGACCTGGTACTGGAAGTATTGCCCCAGGCGGTTCGGGTTTTCGCCATAGCGGCCATCGGCCGGCCGCACCGAGGGCTCCATGTAACCTACTCGCCATGGCTCGGGGCCCAGCACGCGCAGGAAGGTGGCCGGGTTCATCGTGCCTGCCCCGACCTCGGTGTTGACCGGTTGCCAGATCAGGCAGCCTTGCTTGGCCCAATACGCTTGCAGCGCGAGGATGACGTCCTGGAAAGTTGGGGCGGCCATGCTTGAGTGTGGTTATCCTTTGCGCGCGCGGAGGGTGAGGAGCGGCGCACGCAGGGATTATAACAAGCGTTCGACCGCCGGCTGCAAACTTGCGGAGCGCGAGGCGGAGTGAATCCTAGAGCGGGCACAGCACGTCTTACGGTGGTCCGCCCTCGCGCGGCATGCGCACGGGTCTCCGCCCGCAGGAGACGTGGATCGCCAATGTCCGCCAGGTCGCGCGCCGCCGGTGAGGAAGAGGCTGGGTTTGCTCGCTCACAAAATCGTTGGGGCACGCCATGGCGGGCCCCCACAGGGTGATGAAGTGGGTTTCATCCCGCGCCCGCCGCCATCAGGTCGGAGAAGCGGGATTGTGCTGCCCGACCTCGTGCAGGAAATCGGCCGAGCGAATGGGCCGTTCGAGGTGGAATTGCGTGTACTGGCGGAGCAGCTTTTCTACTTCGCTTAGCACCCCCGGGCGGATGGTGAGGTCGACAACCGCGGCCAGCGCCTCACGCTGCAAGTGGCGCATCACCTTGAGCGCAGGCAATGAGAGCGGCAGGCATTCGGGGGTCACCTTCGCGCAGCGCGGGCACACCACCCCGCCCAAGCCGGGGTTGAAGTACTGGTCCTCCGCCACGATCGCTTCTTTGCCCACGACGCACGTGTGCAGCTGCGGGCGGTAGCCCATGATCTCCAGGAGTCGCAGATCGTAGTAACGCAGCACCACATCGGGCGCGAGCGCCACGCACAGTCGCTCCAGCGTCTGGCACAACAAGTCGTAGGCGGCCGGGCTGCCCACTTCATCCGGCGAAAACAGGTCGAGCATTTCAGCCACGTAGGAGGCCGCCGCGGAACGCAGCAGGTCGTCGCGCAACGGTCGGTACGCGGCCAGCGTCTCGGCCTGGGTGATGATATCCAGCTCGCGCCCATGCGCCACGAGCAGCATGCTGCGCATAAACAGCTCCAGGTGGCCGGCCTTACGCGAGCGCGGTTTGCGGATGCCGACCGCCTTGGCGCGAAACTTCCCGCGCTGCGGCGAGAACAGCGTGAGGATGCGGTCGGCCTCGCCCCAACTGCGGCGGCGCAGGACGATGGCCTCAGTGCGGACGACGTGTTCGCGAGGGCTCACGGGTGAACGCGGGCGCGGCTACCGGCCGCGCAGGTTCGAGGCGCCGAAGGCATGCGGCAGCAGCCCGCCCACGGTGGTCTCCATGCTCACGCGGCCGCTCTCATCGACGATGGCCACCTCGGTCTCGAGGCCGAACTCCGCCAGCGCCTGGCGGCACGAACCGCAGGGTGTCCCGCCGTCGCGGGTGAGCACGACCAGCGCCGAGAAGCGCCGCTCACCGGCGGCCACGGCCGCGAAAAGCGCCACCCGCTCGGCACACAAACCGGTCGGGTAAGCCGCGTTTTCGACATTCGCGCCGCTGAAGATTGCGCCCGATTCGGCCAAGAGCGCCGCGCCGACGGCATAACCAGAATACGGGGCATAGGCATGGGCGCGCGCCTCGGCCGCCCGCCGGGTCAGTTGTTCGCGTATCTCAGGCTTCACCCTTCACCTCCGACTCGGGCACCGGACCCTGCGGCAGGCGCACGGCGCGCACGCGCCGGATGCGGCGCCCCGCGACTTGCTCGACAATCCAGCGGAAGCCTTCCACCCATACCGACTCTCCGCGCTCGGGAACTTTGCCCAGCTGAGCATACAGCAGACCGCCCAGCGTATCCCCGAACTCGTCCGTCAGGTGGACGCCCAGTTCCTCGTTGACCTCATTTACGTTCAGCCCGGCGTCGAGTAGATACTCATCTTCTCCGGTGCGAACGATAGCTGCTTCCTCGGCCGCATCGTACTCGTCGCGAATCTCTCCGACGATTTCCTCCAGCAGGTCTTCGATGGTGACCACACCCGCGGTGCCGCCATACTCATCCACCACCACGGCCATGTGGATGCGCTGCGACTGGAGCTCCGCCAGGAGTTCGTCGGCCTTCTTGGCCTCCGGCACAAAGTGCACCGGACGCAGGATGTCGTGCAGCGCCACCGGGCGCCCCTCGCGCGTTGCGCGCAGCAAGTCCTTGACGTGGACCAGGCCGATCACGTTGTCGACGCTGTTCTCATAGATCGGAAGACGGGAATGCCCGTGCCGGATGGCGACGTCGATCGCCGCCGACAGCGGCGTCTTCACCTCGACCGCCTGGATATCAATGCGCGGAACCATGACCTCGCGCACCAGCGTGTCGCCGAGCTTGAAGATGGAGTAGATCATCTCTTTCTCTTCTTCCTGGATCGCCCCGCCCTCCTCGCCGGCATCCACCAGGGTCTTGATCTCCTCCTCGGTCACCACCGCCGGCACGCCGCGCGGGCCAATGCGCCCGCCGCCGAGGCGCAACAGGCTCCAGGTGAACGGCCAGAAGATGATCTCGGTCAGGCCGATCAGCGGGGCCAGCGTCAGGCTTACGGCCTCCGGCGCGCGCAGGGCCAGCGCCTCGGCCACCACCTCGCCCAGCGCAATAAGCGCCGCCAGGAACAGCACCACAACCAGCCAACCCCACCCCGTCAGGTCGCGGCCTGGCGCTACGACCGCCCACAGACCCGAGAGGACCTGCACCGCGCTGAGGCAAACCGCCACGCGGCATACCATTTGGGCGCCGCGCGAGGCGGCGATCAGGCGGGTCGACTCGTTCGCCAGGCGCAGCGCCAGGCCGGCCCCGCGGCGCCCCGCATCCCGCCATTGCTCAAGGAGCGTCCGCCGGGCATTGACCATCGCCGCCCGACCGGCAGCCAGTAGGAGGTTGAGGGCGTACAGCAACAGCGCAGTCGTCCAAGGGTAGCTGGGCATGTCTCGTCCGTCGGCGCCGGCTACTCTTTGGCGGGCGCAAGCCGGCGGATGGCGCGCGCCGGCATACCCGCGGCCAGGGTATGGTCAGGCACATCCCGCGTCACCACGGCGCCCGCGCCGGTGCGCGCGCCGCGGCCAATCTTCACCGGAGCGACCAGCATGGTATCGCTGCCAATGAAAGCCCCATCCCCGATGTCGGTGGGATTCTTCTTCTGCCCGTCGAAGTTGCAGGTAACCGTTCCGGCGCCGATATTGACCTCGGCACCGATGTGCGCATCGCCGATGTAGCTGAAGTGGCCCATCTTCGTCCCCGGCCCGAGCGTGGAGTCCTTGACCTCGCCGAAGTTGCCCATGTGGACACCGCGCTCAAGCACCGCTCCCTTGCGCAGGTGAGCGAAGGGTCCTACGCTCACCTCATCGGCCAGCTTGGCGCCCTCCACGACGGCCGCCTCCACCCGGCATCGGTCACCTAGGGTCGCATTGCGCAGCGTGGTGTCGGGGCCGATCTGGCAGCCCCGCCCCAAGCGCGTGGTGCCCTCCAGGCGCGTATTCGGCAAGAGCACCGTGTCGGCGCCGATCTCTACCCCGGCCTGGACGTAGGTAGTGGCCGGATCGATCATCGTCACGCCAGCTTCCATCCAGCCTTGATTGATGCGCGCACGCAGCGCGCCTTCGGCCTCGGCCAGGTGCACGCGCGTGTTGATCCCGATCCACTCGCTCGGATCCTCGATGGCTGTGGCCAGCACGCCGCCGGGTTGCGCTGCAGCCATTTCCACAAGGTCAGTCAGATAGAACTCGCCTTTCGGCGAAGGCCGAACCTGCGCGAGAGCGTGCCATAACCAGGTCTCACGGGCGAGGTAGACCCCGGGGTTGATATCGGACAGTCCTCGCTGATGGGAGTCGGCGTCGCGTTCTTCCACAACAGCCTGCACGGCGCCCGTCTCATCGCGCAGGATGCGTCCAAAGCCGCGCGCGTTCTGGTCCCGTCCGGTGAGCATGCCCAGCGGTCCGCGATGGGCCGGCATGCCGTCGATCAGCCGGCGCAGCGTGGCGGCCTGGAGCAGCGGCATGTCGCCGTAGGTTACCAGCACGAAGTCGACAGTGCCACGCAGCAGCGGCTCGGCACGGCGCACGGCATCGGCCGTTCCCAATAGATCCGGCTGCAGGACGCATTCGGCCTTCTCGCCCACTTCGGCCCGCAGCGCCTCTGCACCGTGGCCGATCACCAGGACAGGCAGCGCGCCGGTGGCTTCATGCGCCGCCTCCAGCGCATAATAGACGAGCGGGCGCCCGCCCAACAGATGCAGCATTTTGGGGCGCTCCGACTTCATGCGGGTGCCCAGGCCCGCGGCGAGGACAACGGCGCGAATCTTCATGGCACGTCCTTTCCGCACAGAAGAGTCCGGCTCACGCTCGACATCGGCCGCGCAACCCGACGAGGCCTGGCGGTCGATAGCGGCATGCGGGGCACATCAGAGGGAGACAGGGTGACGCATCCTGCCCAGAGGGCAGAGGCTGGGGCGCCAGGATTCGAACCTAGATCCACGGATTCAAAGTCCGGTGTGCTGCCGTTGCACCACGCCCCATCGGGTGGCATTGCCGCACGTGACGGCAGCGCGCCACATCTTGCGCGCCCGGCTTCACGCCCTCGGCAAACGATTCATGCTGGCCAGCGCGCGGATTGTAACATGGGGGATTACGGGTTAGCGAGGCGTTCGCCTCTCGTGCGCTGTGCGCGGTGGAGCGCCTGCAGTACCAGGCAGATCATAACCAGGGCCAGGGTCGCCGCCAATCCGCCCTCCGGACCGAAAGCACCACCCGTCCACAGCGGCGGACCGCTCACCTGGGCCACAGCGCCGGCGGAGAATTCCGTCAGGCCGCTCACTGGAAGCCCGAACACCGGCCCTAAGAGGTAATTCCACATGAAGTGGAACGTGGTGGGCAGCCACAAGCTGCCGCTGAGGCGCAATGCCAGCGCAAAGGCCAGCCCGGCCAGCACAATATTCACCAGCGCGATGAAGTTCAGGCTCGGGTTCAACAGGTGCGCCAACGAGAAGAGAATCGAAGATCCTACTGCCCCCAGCCACCAGCCCCGCCAGCGAGCGAGCAAGGCGAGCAGGTAGCCGCGAAAGGCGATTTCTTCGGCGAGCGCCGCGGGCCACAAGACGATGGCAATGGTGACCAGGCCATTGAGGGTCCAGCCGCTGTGGAACTGGGCCCAGCCGGCGATGGCAAACAACGCCGCCAACACGCCAATGGCCAGGGCGCCCAGCACCACGCCGGAGAGAGTATTCGCCATCCAATGCTGGCGAATCATGCGCAGCGTGTGCCAGCCGGCGCGGTCCAAGAAGCGCAAGAAGCCCCAGGTGGCCAGCGCCAGCACGCCCAGCTCCATCCAGGTGGAGAGGGCGAGCAGCCAGGCCGGCAAACGCCCCTCGAGCACCTCGCCCTGCCAGCCCGTCACGCCGATGAGAGAAAGACCGACGACCGTAACGCCCAGCAGCGCCCCCACCACGAGCTGGGAACCGAAGACGACCGCCACGTAGTACAAGCTGGCGCGCACCAGTGGCTGCAGTCGGGGCGAGGGAGGAAGCATGGCGCGGTCGGAGAGGGGCGGCGCGCGGTGCACTTACTCGACCCGCCAGCAGGCAACGTGATGGCGCGGGCTGACTTCCGTAAGCGCCGGTTCCTGTTGGGCGCAATGGGCCATGGCCACCGGGCAGCGCGGATGGAAGCGGCAGCCAGTGGGCGGGTTAAGCGGGCTGGGCACGTCGCCCTTGAGAATGAGTCGTTCACGCCGGAGTTTCGGGTCCGGCACCGGTATGGCCGACATCAAGGCCTGGGTATAGGGGTGCAGCGGGTTGCGATACAGTTCCTCACGGCCGGCCACTTCGACCACCTTGCCCAGGTACATGACCGCCACCCGGTCGGAGATGTGCTCGACCACCGAGAGGTTGTGCGCGATGAACAAATAGGTCAGGCCGAACTCCGCCTGCAGATCCTTGAGCAGATTGATCACTTGCGATTGGATCGAGACGTCCAAAGCCGAGACGGGTTCGTCGCACACAATGAACTTGGGGCGCAGCGCCAGGGCACGTGCGATTCCAATGCGCTGCCGCTGGCCGCCCGAGAACTCATGCGGATAGCGCCGGGCATGGTACGCCTCCAGCCCTACCTTGCGCAGCATTTCGAGCACAATGTCGCCGCGTTCGTCGCGGCTGCCCACGTTGTGAATGAGCAGGCCCTCGCCGATGCTTTCCCCCACCGGCAGACGCGGGTCGAGCGAGGAATACGGGTCCTGGAAGATGATTTGCATGTCGCGCCGCAGCACTTTCAGATCCGCGCTCGAGGCCCCGAAGACGTCGTGACCCTGGAACAGCACACGCCCGCCGGTGGCCGAGATCAGGCGCAGAATCGTCCGCCCAACGGTCGTCTTGCCACAGCCGGATTCACCCACCAGGCCGAGCGTCTCACCCGGCTGCACCGAGAACGAGACATGGTCGACGGCCTGCACCCACCCGCTGACGCGCTGTAGCAGCCCGGCGCGCACCGGGAAGTATTTGACCAGGTCGTGGACTTCTACCAGCGGAGCCGAGGAGGCGGCACCAGAGACGGACATATCGGACCTCAGCTCGCGCGCGCGCGGGACGCGCCGAAGGAGCCCGTCAGGGGAGCGCGATGTTGCGGGCTGTCGTGATACAGCCAGCAGCGCACGGTTTGCTGAGGGGCAACGGGCAGCAGTTCCGGCTCAAGCTGGCTGCAAACCTCCAGCTTGTGTTCCAGGCGCGCTTTGCAGCGCGGCGCGAAGCGGCAGCCCGGCGGAAGATCGATCAGGTTGGGCACCATGCCGGGGATCACTTCCAGGCGGTTTTTGACATCGCCCAACACCGGGATCGAGCCGATCAATCCTTGCGTGTACGGGTGCAGCGGATGCGCGAAGAGCGTCTCCACCTCCGCCTCTTCCACCACCCGGCCCGCGTACATCACCGCCACGCGCTCGGCCATTTCGGCGATCACCCCCAGGTCGTGGGTGATCAAGACAATGGCGGTTTCCGTCTTGGAGCGCAGATCGCGCATCAGGTCGAGAATCTGCGCCTGGATGGTGACATCCAGCGCGGTCGTCGGTTCATCGGCGATGAGAAGCTCGGGTGCGCAGGCCAGGGCCATGGCAATCATCACGCGCTGCGCCATGCCGCCCGACAGCTCATGCGGAAAGGCCTGCGCGCGCCGGTCGGCATCCGGAATACCGACCATTTGCAGGAGTTCCACGGCCCGCCGCGCGCCCGCGTCCCGCTTGAGGTTTTTGTGAATCTCGAGGACTTCGGCGATTTGCCCGCCCACGCGGTAGACCGGATTGAGAGCGGACTGGGGCTGCTGAAAAATCATCGAAATGCGGTTGCCGCGCACGTGGACCATTTCCGACTCGGGCAAGCGCAGCAGATCCTGCCCGTCGAAGATGATTTCGCCCTCGACGATGCGGCCCGGCTGGCCAATCAGGCGCAGCACCGAGAGCGAGGTGACGCTCTTGCCGCATCCGGATTCGCCCACCAGCCCGAGGACTTCCCCGCGCCGCACGCTGAAATCCACCCCATCGACGGCCTTGACCACCCCGTCCTGGGTGTAGAAGTAGGTCTTGAGGCGGCGCACCTCAAGCAGGTTTTCGTTTTCACTTGGCACGAGGACCTCGTGGGAGGGTTCTCCGCAGAGTTGCGCGGACTATAGCATACGCACTAGGGAGCGTCAAGCATTTTGGGCGCCGAGGCTCACGCATCCCCACGCCGCGCCCGGCGTAAAAGGAACCCGGCCGCCAAACCCAGCAGGCCGATCAGCATGACGATCGCCACCACAACGTAGCCGGAAGCGCGCAGCGGCCCGGCCGCGCTGGAGGGCGCGGGCACGGCGCTCGCGGCGGGCTCGCTCAGCGACCCAGGATGCAGGCGCAAGTTCCCCGCGCGATTCGCGTCGAGCGGATCGCGCATCGGGTCCAACCCGCGCTCGCGCACCAGATAGGCCGTGATATCCCAGTACTCCTTTTCGGAGAGGCTGGCGGGCTCCTGCCAGGGCATTGTCTGATAGATGCGGTCGTGCAGTTCGAGTGCAGTATTGACGCTCAGCAGCGTGTTCGGCCCGAGAACGGGCGGCACGTAGCGCGGCACGATGAATCCATCGGGCGGGTGGTTCGGCGCGTGGCATTTCGACTGCCAGCAATTCTGATCTTCCGGCGGCCACTTGGCGTGCCATTCGTTCGTCAACCCCTAGCCGACATCTCCATGGCACGCCGCATCCACCAGCCCACAAGCACGCTCGCCGTAGTCGGCCTGCGTCGCGTTCAGGCCGAGGTCCGGAATGATCAGCGGTGGCTGCATCGACGTCAGGAAGGGGGTTGGCGCGGGCGCGGCGGAGGGCGTAGCCTGTGGAACCGCGCCGGCGCACGCCGCCAGGTCGAGCATGACGAAAGCGGGGATGGCCAGAGCCATCCCCGCCGAGCGCACGAACGTCGCATGTCTCATGCCGTCGTCTTGCGCAAATCTACTGCGTGCCTCTCAGGCGCGGGTCGAGCGCATCCCGCAGGCCGTCGCCCAGGAAGTTGAAAGCGAACATAGTGATGGCCAGCGCCAGCGCCGGGAAGACCGCCTGATTCGGGTAGGTGCGGATCACCTGCCCCCCGTCGGAGATCATGGCGCCCCACGAGGGTGTGGGTGGGTTGACCCCCAGGCCGATGAACGAGAGGAAGGCTTCGAAGGAAATGTAAGTTGGGATCGTGAGGGTTTCGTTGATCACCAGCGGGCCGACGATGTTGGGCAGAATGTGGCGCAACATGATGCGCCCGTGCCCCGCACCTATAGTGCGCGCGGCCTCAATGTATTCCTTTTCTCGGACCGAGAGCACCTGCCCGCGCGTGAGGCGAGCCATCGTCTCCCAGGCGGTGAGTCCGATGCCCATAAAGATGAAGAGCATTCCGCCCATGCGCGTATCGAGCTGGCTGATGCCGTAGGCGAACGAGCCGGGGTCGGGTTTGGCGAAGGTCGAGCGGAAGAAAGCCATGAGTAGGATGATAAAGAGCAGCGTGGGGAAGGCATACAACACATCCACCACGCGCATCATGATGTTGTCGACTCGCCCGCCGAAATAGCCGGAGACCGAACCAAATGCCACGCCGATGAGCAAGCTGATGATCGGGCCAATGAAGGCGACGGAGAGGGAGATGCGCGAGCCATAAATGATGCGGCTCAAGAGATCGCGTCCGACGTAATCCGCCCCCAGCAGATAGTCATTGCTGATCTTCGCGTACGGCTTGGTGCTTGTGAATATCGCCGGAATCCAGGCGGGGACTTTATTGTTGTCGATAAGTACCTGTTCGGCAAAGGGCTTGGGCGCAATGAGCGGCGCGAACAACGCGGCCAGGATCAGGACGATCACGACTACCCCACCCAATACTGCGGCCTTGTTGCGCAGCAACCGCCGCCAGGCATCCGCCCACAGGCTTTCGCGCTTGCGGGTGAGGGGTTGGCCGCCCGCTCCGACTCGCAGCATATCGGTTTGTACTGACATCGCGACCTCCAACTCTACGTGTAGCGGATGCGAGGATCCAGGAAGGCGTAGACGATGTCCACCAGAAGATTCGCCATCACCAGCAGCAAGGCGTAAAGCAAAATGGTGCCCATGATGACCGGGTAGTCGCGGTTGGTGATGCTGGTGACGAAGTACTTGCCCATCCCGGGGATGCCGAAGATGAGTTCGGCCACGAAAGTGCCCGTGATCAACGCGGCAAACAGCGGTCCCAGGATGGTCACGACCGGAATCAGCGAGTTCTTCAGCGCGTGGCGTGTGATCACCGTGCGCTCGGCAAGCCCCTTGGCCCGCGCCGTGCGGATGTAGTCCTCACGGATGACCTGCAACAGGGAAGCACGTGTCAGGCGCGCGATGATCGCAGAGTTGACCAAGCCCAGCGCGACAACAGGCATGACGGCGTACTTGAAGAAAGCCGGGCCGATATTGGAGGGCAAGAAGCCCAGCACGTAGGGCGGCTTGGCGCCCCAGCCCGTGGGTGGTAGCCACTTCAGCGTGACACCGAAAATCCACACCATGATCGGCCCGAGCACGATGACCGGAACCGAAACGCCAAAGATCGCCACGCTCATTCCCAGGTAATCCCACACCGTGTTCTGCTTGAGCGCGGACAGGATGCCCAGCGGGATGCCGAGCAGAACAGCAAAGGTGATCGACATGAGCCCGAGCTGACCCGAAATGGGCAGTTGCTCGCGGAGGATATCGTTGACGGTGCGGCTGCGCGAAGCATAGGAGGGGCCAAAGTTCATCCACTTGAGCCACAGGTGGTCGCCCACCTTGATGTTGATCATCGCGTCGTCCATCAGCGACATGCCCGGCTCCACCGACGAGAACTTGGGGATGAGAACATCATAGATATAGCGCGCGTACTGAACCACCAGTGGTTCGTCCAGGTGGTAGCGCGCGTTGAGGTTGGCGAGAATCTCCTCCGGCAATGCCTTATCCCGGTCGAACGGCCCGCCCGGGACGGAATGCATCAGCAGGAAGGTGATCGCCGAAACCGCAAGAAGCACTACCAACATCCACAGCAGACGGCGAACGATATATCGACCCACGGGACCCTACTCCTCTGCAATGGCGCAATCGAATGCTGCCGGCCGGTACTTCCCAACGGATCGGAGGCGCATGCTGCACATCCGCAGCCTGAGTCCGCGGGAACAGCCTTCCGCCCCGCAGCTGCGGCCTGCACTTGAGCTCAATCCGATTCGCGTTCGTCCTTGTCAGTCGCCTTGCCTAGGCGCCGTGTGTGACATCCGGTTGGCCCGTTGCATATCGCGGCCTCGCAAAACGGCGCAACCCGATGGCGCTCACGGAACGGTCCCCGCGCACGGAGGGGGGAGGCCAGCGCCTCCCCCCAACCAGCGTGACCGTATTACGGTGTGTTGTACTCCGCGGCGCCTTTGATTGCAAAGGTCAGGACGTACGCGTAGTCGGAAGCGGTCGCCGGGGCGATGGTGCGCAGGATACCGTAGGCGAAGTCGTTCGCCGTCACCATGCGCACATTGCCATCGGCATCCAGCACCTTTTCGACCTGGCCCGTGGTGGCGTTGTACCGGACCCACGGAACATCGTTGCGCAGATGGAAGGTGTAGGTCAGCCCATCCGCCGAGATGTCCCACGAGGTGGCCATGCCGGGCTCGGACAGGGCGGTGACTTCGTTCTGGCGAGTCAGCCCGACCGTGGTCTCGTCGATGATTTGCACCGAAGTGGTGTCCGTCGAGAGCGCCGGGTCAATCGTCGGCACATCGCCCGAGCCGCCAGTGTTCAGGTTGAGCACCGCGTTCGGGCTGGTCCACTTCTCCCAGTGCTCCAGGCCGCCGAGCACCGAGAATGTGCGGGTGATATACGGCTTGGTGGTCGAGACGCGGGTGTACCAGTAGATCGGGATCATCGCGGCATCGGTCTTGACCAGGATTTCCTCGGCCTGCGCGTACAGGGCCACGCGCTTGACCGGGTCGCTTTCCGCCGCGGCCTGCGTGATCAGAGCCTCATACGTGTCGTTCTTCCAGCTGAGCCCACCCCCGCCCGCGGGATTGCCGGACCCACCGTAGCCAATCGCTTCCTTATTGAAGTTGTTGGCATCCGGGTAGTCCTGGCACCAGCCGAGGCGGAAGATCTGCGGCGTGGCGACCGGGTCGCGGGTGGTTTTCAGGAAGACCTTCCATTCCTGGCTGGTCACCTTCACCTCCAGCCCAAGATTGGTCTTCCACATTTGCTGGATGGCCTCTGCGATCTTCTGATGGCCGGAGGAGGTGTTGAACATCAGGGTGATGTCGAGCTTGTCAGCCGTGGTGCCCTTCTCCGCGAGGTACGCGTCCAGGAGCGCCTTGGCGTCGACCGGATCGTACTTGACGCCCAGGTCCGGGTACGTGGCGATGGTGGGTGCACCCGCCAGGCCGGGGCGCCCGAGCCACTGCGCCGGTTCCTGACCGCCCTTGGTCACGTTGTCGATCAGACTCTGCCGGTCAATGGCCTCTGAGAGCGCCAGGCGCACGCGCACGTCGTCGACCACTGGGGCCTTGGTGTTGAACCCGTAGTAGTAGGTGCACAGCTCGGGTGCGATCTTGAGTTCCTTGGAGAGCACCGGGTCGGCCTTGACGCGGTCGATGTCGGCCAGCGGCACGCGCGCCACATCCAGGTTGCCGGCTTCGTATTCGGCGAAGGCCGGCGCATCATCCAGCATCACCTGGTGAACCTCTTCGATCGAGGCCTGGGGAATTGCCTCCGAGCCAGGCCAGAAGGGGTTCTTGATCATGGTGATGCTCGAGTCGTGTACCCACTCTTTCAGGGTGTACGGACCGTACCCCTGGAAGAAACCGGTCTCGGTCCAGCGCGCGCCCTTCTCTTCGATCAGCCACTGCGGCTGGGCATGGGCTACCCACATGCCGGCGATGGACGCATTGTAGGCCGCCTTTTGGATGAAGGTCATCTCCAGGGTGCTGGCATCAATGGCCTTGACACCCACGATGCTCGGATCCTTCGCCGGCACAGGGGTCGGAGTGACCTCCACGATCGTCGATTCGCCCGGCACCACTACCGTCTGCACCACTGTCTGCGGGGTGCCACCACCACCGCAGGCCGAGAGCAAGACGGAGGAAATGATGAGCAGAGATGCAACAGTCAGAACCTTGGTACGCATGCTTCCCCTCCTTGTAAGGGTTTTAACTCAGACTCTATCGCGATTCATCAGACCATTTGGTGTGCGACAGCCCGGCAATCACCTCCTTCCCTCTCGAATTCATGAAGCAATCAGACCATGTGGCAGGCCACCCAGTGCATGGGCGAGATCTCGCGCCACTCGGGCACCTTCTCGGCGCAGATCTCGCGCGCCAGCGGGCAGCGGGTGCGGAAGCGGCAGCCCGAGGGCGGGTTGACCGGGCTCGGGACGTCGCCCTCCAGGATAATGCGATGCCGTTTCTCTTCCACCGCCGGGTCGGCCACCGGTACTGCCGACATCAGGGCCTGCGTATACGGGTGGAGCGGATGCGCGTACAAATCATCGCGGCTGGCCAGCTCGACAATGATGCCCAGGTACATGACCGCCACCCGGTTCGAGATGTGGCGCACCATCGAGAGGTCGTGCGCGATGAAGAGGTAAGTCAGACCGAACTGGCTCTGCAGGTCCTCCAGCAGGTTCACCACCTGAGCTTGGATCGAGACATCCAAAGCCGAGATGGGTTCATCGCACACGATGAGCGACGGCTGCAGGGCCAGGGCGCGCGCCACACCGATGCGCTGGCGCTGGCCGCCCGAGAATTCGTGCGGGTAACGATTGGAGAAGGCCGGGTTGAGGCCCACCAGCGAGAGCAACTGCTCCACGCGCTCCTCCGCCGCCGCGCCTTTCGACACTCCGTGAACGACCAGCGGTTCGCCCACGATCTCGCCAACCGTCATGCGTGGGTTCAGGCTGGCGTACGGATCCTGAAAGATCATTTGCATGCGCCGCCGCATCAGGCGCAGTTTCTCGGGCTTGAGCGTGGTCAGGTCCGTATCCTCGAAATAGACATGCCCCGAGGTCGGGCGGTACAGCTGCAGGATCGTGCGGCCGGTGGTCGACTTGCCGCAGCCCGATTCGCCCACCAGCCCAAAGGTCTCGCCGCGCTTGATGAAGAAGGATATGTCATCCACCGCGTGAACCGCGCCGATCTGGCGCTGAATAATGATCCCGCGCGTGATTGGAAAATACTTGACGAGATGATCGACTCGCAGCAGGATGTTGTCGTCGCTCATTCGCGATGGCTCCCGGTCTTGACATCCACCCAGCAAGCCGCACGGTGATCTAAACCCACGGGCAGGAGCAGGGGGTTTTCCTTCCAGCAGCGCTCATAAACATACGTACAGCGCGGGGCAAACGGGCAGTAGTTGGGCTTCTCGTACAATGTGGGCGGCAGCCCGTCAATCGATTCCAGACGTCGATGTTGCGTATCGTCGAGCCGCGGCAGGCTGCCAATCAGGCCAAGGGTGTAGGGATGCAGCGGGTTGCCGTAAAGCTCTTTGACCGGGGCCTCTTCAATAATATAGCCGGCGTACATCACCAGCACCCGCTTGGCCAGCCCGGCAATAATGCCCAGGTCGTGGGTGATCCAGATGACGGCCATGCCGATCTCATCACGCAAGCGCTTGACCAGCTCAATAATCTGCGCCTGGATGGTCACATCGAGCGCCGTCGTGGGTTCATCGGCGATCAGCACCTGCGGGGTGCACGAGAGCGCCATAGCAATCATCACCCGCTGGCGCATGCCACCCGAGAACTGGTGCGGATAATCGTTCAGGCGATCCTCGGCCTGGGGGATGTTCACCATGCGCATGAGCTCAACTGCACGCTCCCGCGCCTGAGCCTGACTCATGCCCAGGTGAAGTTCGAGCGGCTCGGTGAGCTGGCGGCCAATCGTCAGCACCGGGTTGAAGGAGGTCATCGGGTCTTGGAAGACCATGCTGATACGCGCGCCGCGCACGTGACGTATCTCTTCTTCCGTCATCGTCAGCAGATCGCTACCCTGAAACAACGCCGTGCCCGCGGCGATCTTGCCCGGGGGAGCGGGGATTAAGCGCAAAAGGGAGAGCATCGTGACGGTCTTGCCGCATGCGCTTTCCCCCACCACTCCAAGTGTTTCTCCCTCCTTGATACTGAAAGAGACTCCGTTGACGGCATGCACCACCCCGTCGCGCGTCTTGAAGCGGGTCTCCAGACCTTTGACATCTAGCAGGTCTGCCATTGCACCTCTCTGTCTGCCTCCACCCCATTTGGAGGGATGTGCGGGCACGCCCACGTCGGCCGAAAGGGCCGCGCAAGTCGACAACCCCCCGTTGTCTAGGTGTTGCAGAGTGCGGATGTGTGCTGTGTGTCGGCCGTGTCCGGCACGGTCGCGAGAGGGGACGCCCCAGCCAAATCGCATCCGATCTCCGCCGGGCGGTCCGCACCGCAAGGGCCGGCTGGTTGGACCCACAGTTGCCGCAACCGGGCCCCCCACAGTCGGCGCCCAGTACCACAGGACGCTAATTTGGAAGGAAAGTATACCACATTGCCTCAATTGCTCAGGGAAAGGGCCTCGATATTCCACAACCCCGAGGCCGAGGTCGCGTCTGCTTGCAGACCCACCAGATCGGGACGGCCTGCCAGCACGCGCAATTTGAGGTACAGCGGCAGCGAGGGCAACGCCTCGGCAAAGATCTGCTGGGCTCGCCGGAACCCCTCGGTGTAGGCCGCCTCGTTGGGCAAGGCGGCGAGCGCAGATTCGCAGGCTGCGTCATAGGCGGCGTTGCTGAAGCCCGTCGCATTCTGGCCGATCCAGCCATTCTCGGGTGAGGGGATTTCGCGGCCCAGATACAACTCACAGGAAGGCGTCGCGCCGCTCAGCCAGGTGTATTGGGCCATCGTAAACTGCCGCCCAAACACCGCGCCTTCACTCCCGGCACGCAACAGCCCGCTGTCGAAGAATTGCACGTTCAAGGCGATACCACATTCGGCGAGGTTAGCCGCCAGCATTTCCACTGCCGCCCGACGTTGGACTCCGCTCACGGCATACAGATCCAAGCGCAGCGGAGTGCCGCCCGTGACGCCGCGCACGCCGGAGGCCACCCGCAGCGTGCTTCCGCCGGCCGTGGGCAGGCGCCAGCCAAGAGCTTCCAGCATCTGCCGCCCGCGCTCGGGATCGTAGGCCAGCGGCGCCACCTCCGGGTTGGCCAGCGGGCTGAGCGGCGATGCAAACGAGGCCGGCACGTACGTCGCCCCGTGGAACAGCGCCTCAACCAGCGCCGTGCGGTCGGTGCACAAGGCCAGCGCCTGCCGCAATTGCGGTTCCGCAAGCAGCGCTGGATGCTGGTAGACATAAGGCGTCACCGGCTGCAAATTGAAATCAATGTGTTCCCAGGCAGTGCCGGGCGTATACGAAAGCGTGATCACACCGCGGTCGCGCAAAGCCATGAGTAAGGGCAAGCGGTCATCCAGCGCTACGCTCTGGTCCACCACATCACATTCACCCGCCAGGAGCGCCGCCACGCCTCCATCGGCATCCGCCCCGATGAATCGAAAGGTCATCTCGTCGAAGTAGGGCAGACCTTCATCGGCGCGCCAGTAGCGAGTGTTCTTGGTCAACGCAATGTAACGGCCAGGCTGCCATTCCTGGATGACGTACGGGCCCCACCCCAACGGCCGGCGCGTGGCCAGCTCCGACACGAGCAGATCCTTGGGCGCGATTTCGCCGTAGGCGTGACGCGGCAGTGGAGTCTGGAACCGCAACATATAAGCGGGGTCGAGCCAGCCGGGCACCCCCACCCACTGCACCGTCAACGCATCCAGCACCTTGTAGCTCAGTGTGCGGTCGAGGCGATCCCGTTCATAGGGAGAGAGCGGGGTGTCGGGGCTGGAGGCAACTTCGAAGGCGAAGAGCGAGTCGTCGGCGGTGAGCGGCACTCCATCCGACCAGGCAATGCCTTGACGCAGGTCGAAGTTAGCCGTCAATTGATCCATCGTCACGTCGCCGCCGGAATACGCCGTGGCGCATGACGCATCGCGGCATCCGGCCGGGCGAATCGTTTCTCCGACCGCCAGGGTGACGGGCACGCCGGTGTTGTTCAAGACGCGGTCGCCCTCGCGGACCGTTACGGGCGCCACAACCGCCCCTTTGTTTTCGATGGACGGCAGGCTTGCGAGGATCACCGGCTGATCGCCGAATCCGTTGCTGTCGATCGGGCCGTCGTAGATCGCCTCCAACACGGTGCGCATCGCCAGGTCATTGCCGCTGTTGAGGTACAGGCTTTGCGGTTCCGCGCCGAGGCACACCATCAGCGTGGTGGGCGGTGCAGGGATCGGAGAGGCGGTTGGGATCGGGGACGGCGAAGCCAGGGGCGGCAAAGGCGTGTCGCCGCCAGTGCAGGCGAAGAGGAAGAGCGCCATAAGCACAAGAGAGATCGCCGCGCGGATTGCGCGAGCGGGCGATGCGCTGGGGTTTCTCAAGGCGACTA
>Ga0315274_10001552_pt1 | contig 35255 bp, 23 predicted proteins | sample YL17G02_20_MG_FD_203700 | JGI IMG/M metagenome (GOLD analysis project Ga0315274, IMG submission 203700) | Sediment microbial communities from Yellowstone Lake, YNP, Wyoming, USA - YL17G02_20 | ecosystem: Environmental > Aquatic > Freshwater > Lake > Sediment | place: USA: Wyoming | collected...
ACTTTTAAAAGTTCCGATTAGGAAATCGGACCTACGATGAGTCCCACAAGTTAGATCGCGGTAAAACGGTTCCTTATAATGCCTCCCTCACAAGTACGAAGCAACCCTACGGAGGCCCCAATGCCGAATGGATATCATGGCGTCATACTGCGGGTGAACCTTACCACAGAGACGGCTGATAAGCAGACGTTTCCCGAGGAGTTCTATCGCACTTACATGGGCGGCGGTGCCGTCGGCGCATACGTCCTCTTGCAGGAAACCTCTGCGGAGACGGACCCGCTGAGCGCGGACAACGTCTTGACGATTGCGCCAAGCGTCGCGACGGGCTGCGCCCTCTCGGGGGTGAGCCGCTGCAGTGCGGTGGCTCTGTCGCCGGTGACTGGCGCTGTCGGAGAAGGACAAGTCGGCGGCGACTTCGGACCCTTCGTGAAGTTCGCCGGATATGACGCCATTGTGATTGTGGGCAAGGCCGATGCGCCCTGCTATCTGCTCGTCGATGGGGAAAGCACCGAGATCCGCGATGCCGCCCATTTGACAGGGCGGAGCGTGAGCGAGGTCTATGGCGTCCTTAACAACGAGCTCAAGCTCAAAGGCGCAGGCGTGAGCATCCTTCAATGCGGCCCGGCTGGTGAAAGACTCGTGCGTTACGCTTGCCTGCTCGCGGATCGCAATGACGCCGTGGGCCGCACCGGCATGGGCGCGGTGATGGGGAGCAAGAATCTTCGCGCAATCGCCGTGCGCGTCCCGCGCAAGGCTAAGCTCGAAATTGCTGACTCAGAGGGCATTCGCAAGCTGGCAATATTGGCGGGCGAGCGCGTGAAGACTGCCGACTTTCCTTCGACGCTGCGCGCGCACGGCACGCCCGGCGTGGTCCAGTTCCAATCCGAAGCCGGCAACATGGCCACGCACAACTACACCTGCGGCCAACATCCGAACTATAAGGATCTGTCCGGACAAGTCTTCGGAGAGAAGATCGGCGCGGGCGAAACGACCTGTTTCGGTTGCGTGGTGGCGTGCAGGAAACGCGTCCGCGTCGACACCCCGTATCAGGTGACCGACAAGCTTGGCGGACCCGAGTTCGAAACGCTCAGCACTTTGGGCTCCAATCTCGACATCACCGACGCAACCGCCGTCGCCAAGGCAAACGAGATGTGCAATGAGTACGGCCTCGACACCATCACGATGGGCGCAATCGCCGCTTACGTGTTCGAGTCCATGGAGCACAACCTGATCCCTGCCGGCGCGGCGGAAGGCAAGAGGCTCTGCTTCGGGGTGCCCGAGGACCTCTTTTGGTTGATAGACCGCGTCGGGCGGCGCGAAGGGATTGGAGACGTCTTGGCGGAAGGATTTGACGCTGCGGTTCGCCGTTTCGGAAACGAGACGGCCCAGTTCGCGATCCACTGCAAAGGCCAAGGTCTGCCCGCGCACATGGCCCAGGTGAAACCCAGTCAGGCGATCATGTATGCGACCGTGCCTATTGGCGGCGACCACATGTCATCTGAGCATGATTGGCTGCTGGCCGGAGGCGGCGAACTTGCTGCCGGGCTCGCGATTATCGGTAAAGGCACGCGCGCCTCGACCGACCTGCCCAAGATCCGCATGACTGCCTTCAGCCAGCATTACTACAGCCTGCTCGACACCCTCGCCCTCTGCATGTTCGTCTGGGGGCCGGGCAATATTTTCAACTACCGCGAACTCGAAGACCTTCTGCGCTTCACGACCGGATGGGAATGTACCTTCTGGGAACTGATGAAAGTCGGCGAGCGCAAGACCAACATGATGCGCCAGCTCAACGCGCGCCGCGGCTTCACAAGGAAAGACGACGTCCTTCCCGGCCGCTTGTACGAACCCATTCCCGAAGGGCCAGGCAAAGGCGCTCACGTCGACCGCGACCTTTTCCAGACCATGCTTGACCAGTATTACGGCATCATGGGCTGGGACCTAGTCACCGGCAACCCGACCCCTGCGAAACTCATGGAACTCGGCCTTGAATGGGCCGTGTGAGCGCAGACAGACGTGCGCTACCAAAACGCGGCGCCTGCCTCCGCCCAATGTGCCTCGTCCGTCGCAGCACTATTCTGCGGTGTACCCTTTTTCTCAGCACAGCTTATGTAGGCGGCGTTTACACGTATCCGGGTTTTTTCCCCTTGCAATGAGCGGCGTGTTCTGGTATACATGGGGTATCATCGGGCAAGGGTGAATTGTTTCCTGAGTATAGGGGCTTGGCGGCACGATCTAAAGGAAAGGGGGTGAAGCGGGCGACACTGTACTCTAAAGTGCCCTCCTGTTTATGACTCGCAGGGGGGGTAATGACTCGAGGTTCAAACAGAACTGAAGATCTGTGAAACGGAGTAAGGAGGATTTGTTACCATGAGAGCAAGAGGTTTTACGCTAATTGAATTGCTTGTAGTTATCGCGATTATCGGGATTCTGGCCGCAATACTCTTGCCGGCTCTGGCGAGAGCCCGCGAGGCCGCAAGGCGTTCGAGCTGCCAGAACAACCTAAAGCAATGGGGTATTGTGCTGAAGATGTACAGCAACGAGAGCAAGGGCGGCAAATATCCGGACCACCAACTGTGGTGGAGCAGTTCCATAGCGGATACGTTTAGTCCCGATGAGTACATTTGGGGCGTTGGGGCCCCTGACGGCCATATGGTGTACCCCGAATATTTGACCGACGCCATGATCTACATATGCCCATCGGATACGGGCATCATGCGTTGGTACCGCTACTCCCCGCGCTTACAGCCCGGACAGCAAATCACCTCGGGTGATCAGATGCTTATGGACTCGGACCCGAGCAACGGGACCTTTATGTTTATTGACGCAGAGAACTCCAGCTACATGTACGTCGCCAAGCTTATCAAGCCGGAGTGGATGGCGCTTCACGACACGAACTTTAAGGTGATGGAGATTCTTCAGAACGGACAAGAAACGTCGGCCACGAATTTTATGGCTAACGAAGCGTTCGCAGACAAGTCGTTCAACATCGGTCCGCCTTTCGGCACCGTGACGCTCATGCACCTGCGGGAAGGCATCGAGCGATTCCTGATTACGGATATCAACAATCCGGCTGGTTCCGCGAAGGCCCAGTCCGAAGTCATTGTCATGTATGACATGGCAATGGGCAGCAGCGGAACACTCTACAACGGAAGTTGCACCCCCGCGGAGCACGTCGGCTCGGTCAGCGCGGACATGTTCAACCACCTTCCCGGCGGCAGCAACATTCTGTACATGGACGGCCATGTCGCATTCGTCAGGTACCCACAGGCGGCGGATTCTGCTGATTGGGTCTTGACCGAAAACACATTGGCTCACTCTTCAGACTGATCGTGAGGCGCATCTTTCGAGACTCGCGTCCGGAACGAAGCGCATAGCGTTTTGGATAGGGTAGTGGTTGAGTCTCACGGCAATCTCATTCCGGCAAGCCTTTTCCCGTAGAGGGGGGAAGGCTTGCTGGCTTTTTGCACCCACCGTGTCATTGCGAGGAGGCCCGGTGCCGCGGGCCGACGTGGCAATCTGGATTTGCATAGTCAAGGGATTCTTTGCGGCTGGCGTTAGTTGCGCGGTTGCACCGCAATATGATCGAGATTGCCGCGTCGGCGCTGAGCGCCTCCTCGCAATGACACGGAGTGGGTAACAAGATTAGCTGGATTCGCGTTGTTCGAAGCAATTCATCGAATCCAACTGCCTAGTTCAGGTTGAATGACCAAGGATGCGGTATTAAATGTCGCTTCGTTCAGTTGTCGTTTTCTGCGTCTTGTCGGCAATTGCAGTCCTAAGTTGCCAAAGGCAACCAGAGACCGCCGAGACCCAGGTCTCGAGTAAAAATGTAGCTTTGCAGTCGCAGTGCGCCCCCGAATGCTATCGCTTTGACCTCAAGTTGAGCGAGGCCAGGATTGTTGCGGGACCGCCCGAGGACAATTCGACGTTCCGGCAGCGATTTGATTTCAAGAGCAGCGGGACGCCTTGGACCGTGGCGGAAGGAAACGCCCGCTGTGCAGTTGCCGACAAGGCGATGAAGATCGAAGCGGACACGCTGACTTGTTGCGACAGTCCTGTAATGACCGGCTTGCCATCGTCTCTAGTAATGTCGATCCTCATCGAGGCGCGGGTGTCCGGCTGCGACAAGTTCACCTTGGCGTGGCGCCGCGAGGGCGGAGAGTTCTCGGCCAAGAATGAGGTCTCGATTGATGTAATACAGTCCGGCGCGTGGACTGTGTACACGGTCGATACTAGCGTTCTTGAAGCATGGAGGACTTTACTGGAAAACGTGGCCCAACTGCGGCTTATTCTTCCCGCGCAAGCCAAGATAGAGGTCCGCTCGATAGATCTGGCGGAAAAGATAGATCCGTTCGCCGGGAGATCCTATGGTCAGATCGATTATCCATACAAGCGGAATTATCTACATTCCATTTTCCTGCAGACCCCTTGTTCGCTCGAGTACGACGTGACGGTAATGCCAGACGCCCGTCTAGCCGCCGGTTTGCTCCGTTCCGGCCCGGCAGCCGTACAGTTTCGCTTTCTCCTCGATGATGGGGCGGGGCAGACTGTTCTCGCGGAAAAGCGCGTGGAAGGGGCGAACTCGCTCCAGAAGGCGGCCATAGACCTGTCCCGGTGGGCCGGCCGGAAGGTGAAGATACGATTCGAGGCCGAATCGCAGAAACGCGGTACAATTGCCTTGTTATGCAGCCCGGCCATGACACGAGGCTATCCCGTGACGGCAACGAAGCGTCCGATTAACGTGATCTGGTACGTTATCGATTGTCTGCGCGCGACGAACGTAAGCTGCTACGGCCACGAACGAGAAACGACACCCACGCTGGATGCCGTGGCGAGGGAAGGCGTCCGTTTCGAGTGGTGCTTCTCGCCTGGTACATGGACCGTAGACAGCGTATCTAGTTTCTTCACCGGATTGAGTCCGAACGCCCACGGAATGATGCGCATTCGTACGTCACTTCACGAATCGATGCGCACCTTGTCGGAAGACCTTAGAAGCGCAGGGTATTCCACGGCGCTGTTCTCCACGAATCCCTATATTGGAGAGCCAATGGGATTCGTCAGGGGGTTCGACGAAGCGCATCGCTTCCGCGTTCGTGGAGCCCCCAAAAAAATGGGGAAGACGGCTGAGGACTATCCGATAAATGCCGCCATCGGCAAGTTTCTTGACGAGAACAAGGAAAATCCATTCTTCATATACATCCACACGATAGAGCCGCACGGTCCCTATGTTCCTCCGGTAAGACTGATGGTGTTTCATCACCCCGATGGCTCCACCGGCGAGACAGATATGTACGATGACTGTGTCCTGTGGGCCGACACAAACTTGGAGAGTATCATCGGAAGACTCAAGGAAGACGGACTGTGGAACAATACTCTCCTCATCATCAGCGCCGACCACGGGCAGTGTTTCTCGGAGTATGACAATGGCCTGGACGGTCATGGGAAAGAGCCCTATCTTTCACGGGTGCGAATTCCTCTGGTCATGCGCCTCCCGGGTACTATTCCCCAAGGAGTTGTCATACAGGAGAACGTGCAGGAGTTGGATGTCCCCCGAACTCTGTTCGAGTTGCTGCAGATTCAGCCTGACCCGCAATTTGACGGGTGGAGCTTGTTGGGCCTTCTCAATGGGTCCAGGAAATCCGAATTCGCCAAACGGATGCTGTTTCCATCGGGACAGAAACGCATATGGCAGGCCGTTGTCGACGGCAAGTGGTACTTCCACGACAACGACGGAAAGCTTGAACTCTATGACCTCGCCTCTGATCCGACGGCCAAGAAGGACCTAAGCGCGGAACACAAGGACATCGCGCAAGCCATGTTGTCCGAGTCTCGAAAGTATAGGGAGGCCGAGATCGAAAAAGGAAAGGCATACCCACCCGAAAGGAACGCCGCCAAGATCACCGAGGAGGACAGGGAAGAACTCCGCGCCCTGGGCTACGTCGAATAGGCGAGCGTGAATCCTCTACTTCCGTCTCTGTCGCCGGCCCTGAGAACTGTTACTTGGCTGCCGGGGATGTCTGTCCGGCTGGTGCGGTCTTGCTCTCACCGCCTTGCTCTTTCAGCATCCTTTGGCGTTGGCGAACTTCATGCTTTGATGCGGGAGGGCCTGCTGCAGCACCCTCCGACGGCGCTGCTTTCTGCTTGCCGCAGCCATCGGCCAGGAAAAGCATGCTGCATGCAATGAGCAAAGCCAACAGTTTCTTCATATCCGCTCTCCTTTGTATGCTGCCCTTCTGAAGCCTTTGTCGTTCACCCAACTTTTGTCTATTCTGACACACTCCGGCCGTCTTGTCATATTTTCCTTTTGAAACGACCAAAGGGACAAGGGGAGGGGAGGGATAGAGTGGACAAAATGGACGAAAGCGCGCTCCTGATGTGCCGCAAGATCGTGACGAGTGGAAATGCACCCAAGCCTTCCGCGGTCGGAAACAAAGGGACCCCTCCACCTCTTCGCTTCTCCTAACCGCGCAGCTTGTATCGGGTCTACTCCGCTGCGTCACTTCTCTGCGTGCGAATGCGGGGAGACGCGCGCAAGAAACTCCTCCGCGAAATGCGGGTCACGGAGTCGTATCGGATTGTAGTGCGGCGCGTCATGCAGGAACGCACTGTCAACGGTGAGGCGAATCGTTCGCGCCTCGAATAGGATTTCCGAGACGGTGTCGATGTCAATGGCAACGTCTCTCTTCATCCCGGCGTGATCCATATCCACAACCAGAAGCCGGATATGCCACTCCTCGTCGTCCGCGACGAAATCCGCCACGCGCCCCACCCGCTCGCCGGTGCTGCTCTCAACCGAATACCCGGTGAGATGTCTCAGGCTCCGAAGCTCCACCGGTCTAGGTGAACGCAACGGCCACTGAGGCAGCGGAATGCCGCTCAGAGGTGTCCAGTGGGGAGCTATTTCAGCGAAATTCTGCTCTCCTCTTTCCATCTCGCGGTACAGCGGCGGATCTGTTCCTATCCTCGGATCTTGCCGAATCTCGTCTCGCGACTGATGTACCGCAATGGCGCGATCCACCCAGTCCGGCGCACCGAGCAATTCCCGCGCAATGAGCACCTTGCTCCACGGCAAGTGGACATGGGTGATCCCGCCAAGATGCCGCACCTGCCACGTAGCGTTGTCGAAATGGAAGTCATGGACCCTTCCAATGTATCCGTCCCGGGCATGGAGGCGGTATCCCAATAGCGACTTGAGGCTTGTCAACATGGGGTCATCCTCCTTTCTATTGTCATCTTCAACTAACCTCCGATCGAGATAACAATTCCCGGACGCACCATATTGCAGCGACTGACCACGGCGCGTGTGCTTATGGTAGGGGCGTGGTCCTCCGCGCCCGCCGATTGCAGGGGCCACTGTCAGCAATGGCATGCCGCACAGGGAATAGTGGATAATCGCCTCCGAACAGGCTCGAAAGTAAGGAAGGATGCGATTCTGTGTACAAGGATTCCGTTGCACCCATGATCTCGCTTATGCTCTTTGCCTTGGCATGGCCGGCATTTTCCGGCGCTCTAGGAGAACCAGTGTTGCGAATTGAGACGGCGGCAAATAATCCATCTCTCACCTTCCTGAGTTGGGACACCGAGGGCGGCGGCCGCGCGCGGAATAACCTTCTGCGCACTCCGTCAACACTGCGAATTCGAGTCAAAAGCCATTGGCTTACGGAACTCACAAGCGAACGCGAAGTTCCCGATGAGGCGCACGTCCGCTATCGGATCCGGGGTGGCCGGGAGGCGTCGCTCGATTGGCGGGTCAGTGTCGAGCGCGCCACGATGGATATGACCTTCAACGGAAAAGATTGTGAGCGCGTCCAGCTCACGTTTCCTTTCGACGCTCGAATGGCCGCGACGACGGTGTTTCCTGCGGAGTGGAACGCGGACGGCAGTCTCAAACTCCCAGCCATCGTGAGCGCGCCCGATTTCGGCCAAGTGCTGATCACCGCCTCCGAGGGTGCGGACGTGACCGGGCAATTGTTGGGGAGCCGCGCGAAACATACCGTGGATTTCGTCCTTGAATTTCCGCCCGCCTGCAACTTCCATCTTGCACCGGTTTTCCTGCCGATGCCGCTCGTCCCGCTCGCTCCCAAGCTAAACTTGGAAGCGAGCCAGACGAGTCAGTACAACGAGTCCCTCTGGTGTGACGTTCGCCGCGGGTGGTTCAACATCTTCCAGCCCAGCGCACGCTGGGGCGACCAAGGGCGTCCGTTCAGCGCGCCCCCGGGGATCCTCTCGAACAACGTCATCAGCGATCCCGTGAGTTGCCTCATCCACCTGTATGCCGACCAGGCCTTCTTCACGCCGGACGCGGCGCCTGGGATCTCGTTGGCAGCCCACGTGCGGCGCACGATCGACTATTGGATCACCGAACGTACGAGGCCCACGGGCGAAGTGATCGCTTATTGGGATTACGGCGATATGCTCGACGCAAACGCGAGCCCCTTGATCGCCGGATGGGACTATGTCGAGTCTACGAACGACACGGCATGGCTCGCGAAACGCATCGACCGGCTCGAGTTCATCGCGGATTACCTTGCCAAGCGCGACACCGATGCCGATGGTCTCGTCGAGTGCACCCACAGCGGGAACTACGACACGTTGTTCGCGCCCGCGCGAAGCGCCTCCGCCTACGACACGATCAACGCGGGACACAAGGACGCGTACAGCAACACCCTGACATACCGGGCATGGCGCTGTTTGGCCGATCTCGAAGAGAAGGTCGGACGTCACCAACAAAGCGCACGATATTCCCAACTCGCCGACCGTCTCAAGGTCCAGTTCTTCAAAACCCTTTACGATCCGTCGACCGGCTGGCTGGCTTGGTGGAAGAGCGAGGATGGAGAACTGCACAACCTTGCCTCGCCCATGATCAACGGCCTCGCCATCGAATACGGACTCGTCGAGCCTGTGCGGGCGCGGGAGATCCTGCTGCGGCTCTGGAAAAAGATCGAAGACGTTGGATTCACGCGCTTCGATTTGGGGGTTCCGCTCACGCTTGTGCCCGTCCGCCGTGGAGATTACCTTCAGCCCAAGCGCGGCGATCCTGCTTCATCCATCTGTGGCGCGCCTGAACGGGAGGATGGCGCCGATACCTTCGGGAAGTATCTCAACGGCGGGTGCTGCGTCAGCGATGCCGTCCACTTCATGACCGCGCTCTACATGGCCGGATTGCCCGACAAGGCCGACATCATTCTCAACGCAATGCTCGACCGCCAGCGGCGTGGCGTGTTTCCGAACGGCGGCGCGTTCCAGAATGGCGTCGTGGATCTATATCCGCGCGGCGCCGAGTTCTTCGATTGGCAAGGCAACACCTGCGGCTACGAAGGCCACCTCACTTATAGCTTCTCATTCCTTCAAACCGTCCTCCTGCGCGAGCCGCAACTGCGCCAGCGCCTGTTCCGCCCGGTGTTCTAATAGGGTGTTTGAGAAGTTGCATGATTGGAGGCCGGGTAGGGGCGGTTTCTCTGAGCTTGTAAAAAAACTGCTGAGCGTGTGGGGCGGGCTTCCAAGCCCGCCAGGCCACGCGGACTTGGAAGTCCGCGCCGCAAGGGCCGGTTTCGGAGAAATTGTGAAAAGTCCTCATGGTAATGTGGCACAGCCGCCCTCGGCTGTGTAACCGGCGAGAGCTTCCCATCCTGCCCGATGCATGACACAGCCGAGGGCGGCTGTGCCACATTTTTTCATAAGCCCGGAGAAACCGTCCCTACTTTTCAAACACGCTCTAACGCTTGTGCGCACGCATGGCGCGCGCATTGACTGACGAGACAGACAAATTGACTTCACCTCACACCATTCAGTAGACTCAAATCGAGAGATTGGCGGCCCGCCATCGCGGGTCGCCTTTACCTTCCTTGGACGGGTAGCTCAGTCGGTAGAGCATCGGACTTTTAATCCGGTGGCCGCGGGTTCGAGTCCCGCCCCGTTCACCACTTTAGCCCTTTATTTGCAGAGCTTTCCACGCTATCGGCATTTTCTCTTATCCCGCCCCAAAGGCTCCGTATCCCGCCCGTATCCCAACTGCAAGCACTTCGCAGCCAGAATGCCCAAGGTCGTTCGGAACACGACTGACGGGGAGATCGCGTCTCTGCGTTGAACGTGGTGCGCGGACACCCCACCTAATCGGCATATAGGCCACGAGTAGGTATCAGGCGATGGCACAGGATACCACCTAGACGCCGTTCGTCGTTTCTAGCGGCCTTTTCCCGATGCTATCAGGCGTATCAGCGGGGTGCTAGGGGGAGGGGGGATCGGATATTTCGGACGGTTCGCACGGAGACCGTACCGCCTACCTTCTTGATATTTCGGCACTTATTCTGCGCTATAGCTTAACTCCGCTTGATACGCATGGTACAATCCTTCTGCATTCAACATTGGGAGGGTTTGTTAATGTCTAAGCGCATCCTGAAATCCGAACCCTGCACGCGCCATGTGGCATGCCCTGAATGTGATGCGCGTATATTCGCGCCCGAGAGTGCCATTCCGACGCTAAGATGTCCCGAATGCCGCTATACCGGCGTCTTCTTAGATGCCACTGGCCTTCCTGAGCGCCAGATGCAACGGCATAACGAGCCGGGGATGATCGGCACATTTGAGGCGGCGCACGGCAAGGTGACGATGACCGTGACGGAGGAAGACGCGCGGCGCTGGTTTGAGGAGTACGCCAAGAACCATCCCGACGCCCCTATTCAGTAGACCCCTCCCATTCCCCTTATGTTCTTCCGCAATATTTCTGTCACGTTTCCCTTCCTTTACACCCCACGTCTTTCGACGATCTCTTCCTGCGTGTTGCACGATGACACGGCGCACGCGGCGGTCGTTTGAAGGCGGTCAACGTGGGCGGCGGAATCGCGAGATCGGGGCCGAGATCAGGTCGCGGCCTTGGGCGTAATCTTCACACGCTGCACTAGAGTGACTGGTATCGGCATCCGTACAGCGTTGAATGCCCGCGCGTCTAGGTGGATAATGATGTCGTGCGGTCCGGCGTACCGCAGCCCGTGACTGCGGCAAGGCTGGCAATGTGCAGGGGTACTACACTCGGGGAGATTGCGTCGTGAAACGCGAAAGGCGGAAGGTCTTTCCCTCGACACTTGACATCGCGAAACGCGAAAGGCGCGAGGTCTTTCTCTCAACAGTTTGCGTCGTGAAACGCGAAAGGCGGAAGGTCTTTCTCTCAGCAGTTGACGTGCGTTCACCGGCGGGGGCAGAGCTTCTTGCTCTTTGCACGAAGATCACGCAAGACGGCGTTCTTTCCCGCGAAGGCGTCGAGGAGTTGCGCTCATGGATTGACATGAACTGGACAGCGGAGCTTCCCGCCGCGCAATTTCTGAAGTCCGTTCTCCAACGAATTCTGGCTGACAGCAAGATTACGCGGGAGGAACGCAAAGAACTCCATCGCGCATTGGAAACGGTTCTCCCCCCTGATATCCGCAAAATGGCCAAGCAAGAACGAAGAGCGGTAGAAGGTCATGTCAAGGCCCAGAAAGAAGCAGAGAAACAGCGCAAGAGAGAAGAGGCCGAACGTGTACGCCCGCTGTATCACGGGGACTTTGTGGTTGCCGCTACGGGTGAGGGATGGCGTAACGAAATTGTCAGAGAGTATGTCAGCGAAGATGAGATTGTGTACCTTGCCAGGAACCGCAACAGCACATCAGACCGGGAAGCCGTCGAGGTACGCCTCTATAATGGCTTCCAGATTGGCTATGTCCCGGAAGACGAAGCATCCCAAATCGCTCCCCTTCTTGACCAGGGCTACCCTCACGCGGCCTTCGTCAAGAGGATACTTCCTGGAGGAGGTGTCCCAGTCGTGATCGCAGACATCTATCGCCCTGAAGCTCAGATAGAGTACGCTTCGTACGAGTCTGACGTTCCCCCAAAGCGCGTGTATGATCCGCTGCACGGTGCGAAGATTGAGGAAGATCGGCTTACTGCGGCACTGAGCGGGGCCGTGGCAGAGATATCAGGTCCGGGCACTTACTCTGTGGACGTTGTCGGCGAAGCCTCTTACCAGTCTGCTCTTGAATCTCTCTGCGGCGGACGCTCCGAGGACAGCCAGCGGAAGTTTGTCCGGGCAGCTCTCATCTATGAGAACAAGAACCCTTACGACAGCAAGGCAGTAAGAGTGGACATTAAAGGCAAGGCCGTCGGGCATTTGAGTCGCAAGAACGCCAGAGAGTACAGGAAAGTGATGACGGCAGCGGGTTACCGTGGCCTCATCGCGACTTGTCCAGCCGTGATTGTTGGGGGTTGGGATAGAAGTGGTGAGGATACAGGCTATTTTGGTGTCAAGCTGGACCTCGCAACGGAGACGCCTCCATCCTGATATCCAAGAACTCGGCGATTCCCGCGTCGTTTCCGTCGAAAGGATTCGGCGCGAAAGTGGGGCGCGGAAGATACTCACTTCGCAACATGGGGGATCTCTTTTATGTGGCTCTTGGTAATGGTGATTTCCGCTCGGTCTACTTCTAGAAGTGCAGCAAGCTCTCGGCGGGTGGCGTCGGTCTTGTTACGGCGATGGCGATCCTCGCGGAAATCGGTGAGCGGCGGGACGTTTACACCAAACAGGTTGCAGGTAATCCCAGAGCCTCTGGCCAAGGTACGAAAGGCAGCCCTGTCTTCCTCCATGAGAAGGATGGGGCGCTTTACTTGTTGCGGATGGTGACTTTCTGGCCGGGCTGGAGCACGACGTTCTTACCCCAATTGTTCCATTTGTAGAGGTCGCTGATCGCCACTTTGTAGCGCGAGGCAATCGTGCTCGGGTTTTCTCCCTTGGAAACGACGTGGGTAATGACATCGGGTTTAGGGCCTTGCGGCGCGGGGCGCGAGGCGGCGGTCTTCGCGGCAGGTTTCGGGTCTGACTTCGACTGCGTCGAGTTCTTCTCGGAAGGCGCCGCCTTAGCGACCTCGGTCTTCTTGGCGGGAGCGGAGGCCTTGGCGACGTCCTTCCTGGGGTCGTCGGCTTTTTTCGTATCGGCCTTTGCGGTGGGCGTTCCACCTTTTGCCTCGGGTTTGGGATCGGGTCTTGGCTGTGATTTGTCTTTCTCAGCGGGCTTGGCAGCCTTCGCGACCTCAGTCCCTTTCGGCGCAGGGGAAGTCTTAGATTGGGATGCCTTGGCCTTGTCGTCCTTCACGTAGATCGTGTGCACAGCCCCTTCCTGGATGATGGACTTGGGCGTGAGTTTGTTCCAAGCCAGGAAGTCGCTTACCTTGACGTCGTACTTTGCAGCGATGCCGCTTGCGGTCTCGCCCTTCGCGACCTTGTGTTCGATCTTCTTGAGACCATTCGTCGACGCGGAACTCGGCGTCTTTCCGTTTCCGCCGGTCTTCGCTTCCTCGGATTGCTTTTCATCCTGGACACCCCGGACCAAAAGTTTGTCTCCAACATGGATTGGGGATGCTTTTGACAGCTTGTTCCATTGGAGGAGGTCGTCCAGGTTCACGCCGTAGAGCTTGGCGATCTTTGCGGGAGAATCGCCCGACTGGACCACATGCGTCGTCTCGCTTTCCTGTTCCGGATCGGCCTGGAACTCGGAGAGCGGGGTCACGCGGAGCTTGTCGCCGGCGTTGATCTTTGAGCCGTCCTTGATCTTGTTCATGGCAAGCAGGTCCTTTAGAGAGACCTTCTCGCGCTGGGCGATGTCCGACAGCGTGTCGCCGGGTCTGACGGTGTACGTGCGCATTAAAGTCTTTGCGTCGCGTTTTGCCCGTGCAGTTTCGGTGGCGCTGCTTTCCTCCTTTGCTTCCCGTGTGTCTTTGGATGCGGCCTGTGCAGCCGCGTCATCCAGCGTGAAGCCGTCTCCCGGGATCGTGAGTTTCCGGCCCGAAGACAGGGTCGAGCCGGGCTTCATGCCGTTCGCTTTCAGGAGATCTCCCACGGAAATGCCGTTTTTCTTGGCGATGACTTCCACGGTCTCACCGCGGCGCACAACATAAGTTCGTTTCTTGTCCCATCCCCTCAGGACTTCCGGCCTGACTTGGGGTACGTCTTTGATCACCGAGGCCAATTGCATGGCCGCGTCAGGCGGGACGAATAGGCTGAATTCCGCCGACGGGGGCGTCACTCCCCGAATGAGATCCGGGTTGTATTGTCTAAGCGTCCCTTCCGGCAGATCAAGCGCCCGATCCAACGCCGTTAGTGAGTAAGACCCCCGGACAGGAACTCGAGTCGTTCGCTCGGCCGGTTGCGGATTCGAGGTGAAGCCGAAACGCTCGGGGTCTTTCGCGACGATGATGCTCGCCAGGAGTTTCGGGTAGAACTTCTTTGTCTCCTGTTGTATGAACTCGCTCGCGGGCGGCGTCTCGAGGAGTTTCCAGAGGTTGCGTTCGCCGGCGGTCGAGGCGATAGCCTTGTCCAGCCCGTTTTCTCCCATGTTGTAAGCCGATGCCGCGAGCGGCCAGCTTCCGTCGAAATGATCATATAGTTCCGAGAGGTACTGGATGGCGGCTTGGGTCGATTTCTGCCAGTTGAACCGGTCGTCAACGTAGCGATCCACCTTCAGTCCATACCGGCTTCCCGTATCCTTCATGAACTGCCACATGCCGCCCGCCCCTGCCCGAGAGACCACCTTCGGCGAGAACTGACTTTCGACCATGGCCAGCCACACCAGGTCTTGCGGCAGACCTGCTTGGGCAAACTGCTCCTTGGCGTACGGAAGGTATTTGTAGCTGCGGTCCAGTCCTCCCTGGAAGTTCCTCGGGTACAGGTTCATGATCTCGTCGATCTCGGTCAAGACCCTGTCCGAGAGGGGATACTCAATCTCGATGTCGCTCGACACTGCGCGCGGCTGATTCGATTTCCACTGGTTGCTTCGTTGCCGGTCGTAGAGTCGAGCCTGCTTTTCGCTCGAATCCAGTATGCGCTCGAGTTCCGAACGCAGGTTATACAGGGCCGCCGGGTCCAGTTGATCCTTCGCGAGCAGTTCGAGCATATGGGTGTAATTTAGGAGCGCCGCTTCTCGGTCCCCCTTTTCTTGGGCCGCGTTTGCGGCCTCGAATGCCTCTTGGACAGCGTTGGGCGACTCCTGCTCGCCGGGCGCCGTCTCGGGCTTCGGCGGAGGCGCGCCTGTTTGGCTCCCGATGATCCGTTCGAATTCCGCTCGCAGATTGTAAAAGGCGCCGGGGTCAAGATTGGCTTCTTTGAGCAGGTCCAGCATTTTCGCGTAATGCTGGCCCGCGGCCTCGCGGTCTCCGTTCTCCTGAGCGGCATTTGCGGCCTCAAACTCCCGTTGGGCCGAGCGCAGCAGTTCGGATACGAGTTTGGGCCTCGCCGGACCCAGTTCCTGGCTGCGAACACGGGCTGCTGGGGAGGGACTGAAATGATGGACCCCGTGGTCCTTTGCGCAGCCCACCATGGCCAGCGCAAGACCCAACGAGGCTAAAGACGTGACAATGACTCGATTGCTGCTCACGGGGAGGCAATCCTCCGTTGGTTCGGTGCGGCTTAGAGCGTGTACGGAAAGGTTCCGGGATGGCTTCCAAGGACTGGGTGCCATGGATAAGACGGCGTCGCTTTCCGCTGCTTTGGCTAATGGACGGACTATACCACGCCGTCTTATCCATGCCACCCCGCAACCAGGGAGCTTTCCGTACACGCTCTTACGGCGTTCTCGATAGCGGGCGCTCCCCACGGATTGCCCCTGCGAACGCCGCTGCTTTTCAACTTGGATTGCCCGCGACGGATAGAGCCGTCTCAGGCTGCCTGTTCGTCGGACTCACGCCTTGCGTGAACGCCCCATATCAGAAACGTGGCCAACGGCTCGCAGGCTGACTCCCACCTGACGCCGACTGCCAACGTGTCATAAGGAGAAGCGACCGTAGTATAATCTACTGTCCATAGCGAGTCAAGCCCGTTTCCCAATCCCAACCACAATATATTGTGGTTCCCGTTCAGTCGGACCCCATCAACTCGAACAGCCTCCAGGAAAGACCCCTCCTCGAGATGATCAGCCCTGACGCCTCAGCCTTGGGTCGAGCCACGCCTGGATGACGTCCACGGCGAGGTTGAAGCAGAGAATGAGCACCGCATAGAAAAGAACCATGCCCATGATCATCGTGTAATCGCGGTTGAACGCGGCTTGGACAAAGAAGCGCCCCAGGCCCGGTATCTGAAAGATCGTCTCGACCACGAAGGACCCTGTCAGAAGCCCGGCGACGGCGGGACCCAGGAACGACACGACCGGCTGGAGACCTCCTCTCAAGGCATGGCGCAGGACCACGCGCGCGCGGCTCAGCCCCTTGGCGCGCGCCGTCCGTATGAAGTCCTGGGCCAGGATTTCAAGCATCCCGCCGCGGGTCAGCCGCGCAATGTACGCCGCGTAGGCGGCGCCGAGCGTCATCGAGGGCAGGATCTTGTGTTGCGGGCCTTCCCACCCGGCGACGGGCAGCCAACCGAGCCACAGGCTGAAAACCAGCGCGAGCAAGGGCCCCAGCACGAACGTCGGGACGCAAATGCCCAGCATGGCCAGCGACATGGGGATGTGATCCTGCGCCGTGTTGGGCTTCATGGACGCAATAATGCCCGCCGTCAAACCGATCAGAAGCGCCACCGCCAAGGCGTAAATTCCAAGCTCGAAGGAAACGGGGGAGCCGAGCGCGATCAACTCGTTCACCGACCAACTGGCGTTCTTGAACGAAGGCCCGAGGTCGCCGTGAACCAAGTCCCTCATGTAATCCAGATACTGCCGGTACAGCGGCGCATCCAGATGATAGTACGCGTTCAAGCTCTCCAGTACTTCCGGCGAGACGTTCCGTTCTGCGTCGAATGGACCGCCGGGCGCGAGCCGGATCGTGAAGAACACAAGGGTCACGATGATCCACAAGATGGGAATCATCTCGAGGATGCGCAACGCGATCAGCCGTATCATGTGCCCGGTTCCTCGAGGTAGAGGGTCTTGAACGAAATGTAGCCAAGCAAGTTGCCGTGCCAACCCTTGACGGCGGGCGATTTCAGATACACGCGCGTGTAGTAAAAGATCGGGATGATCGGCGCATCCCCGAGCAGGATGCCCTCAGCCCGCCGCATCAGGTCAAACCGGCGCCGTTGATCTGCGGTCCGCGCGGCTTCCGCCAGCAGGTCGTCATACGCCTTGTTCGACCAACCGGTGTTGTTGTGGCCGCCGCCCGTGAGAAAACACTCCAGGAAGGTGTTCGGATCGAGGTAGTCCCCGATCCAACTGGCCCGCGCAATCTGATAGTCCAGGTTCTTCTGGCTGGCGAGATAGACCTTCCAGTCCTGGTTCACGAGCGAGACCTCAACGTTGAGGTCCCTTTTCCACATCTGCTGGATGGCCTCGGCAATAAGCTTGTGGTTCTCGCTCGTATTGTAAAGCAACTCGACCGGGGGCAGACCGAGGCCTTCGGGATAGCCGGCTTCGGCGAGCAGACGCCGCGCTTGTTCGACGTCGTAGTCGATGCCGGTGTCGCAGGTGTATCCTGCGGTATCCGGCACGGTGAAGGTCCCGGCGGGGCGCTGGCCGCCCATCACGACGTTTCGCGTGATGGCCTCGCGGTCCACGGCCATCGCGAAGGCGCGCCGCACCCGAACGTCCGTGAATGGCGCCCGTGTCACGTTGATCCGGTAGAAATACGTGCCGAGATATGGGTCGATCTGGAGGACGTCCGGATGGTCGCGCCGGTATACCGGCACCTTTGTAATAGGAACGTTCTCTGTCAGGTGCAGCAGGCCCGTGCGAAAACTGTGCTCCTCTGTGAGAAGGTTGTCGGTGGGATAGAACAGGATGCGGTTGAGACGGACGTTCGCGGCGTTCCAGTACTGCTCGTTCTTCACGACTTCGATGACGTTGTTGGGTATCCAGCGTTTCAAGACGAATGCCCCATTCCCGACGAGGTTCCCGGGCCGGGTCCACTTCGTGTTGCGCTCATCCATCCGGCCAAAGCGTTCGATTGTGGCGCGATGTACCGGAAACCATGTCCAGTGGTTTTGCATCGACAGGAAATAGGGCGTCGGGTGCTCGAGTTCAACCTCGATGGTGTGGTCATCGATGGCTTTCACCCCGACCTGGCCGAAGTCCCGGATGCGGCCCTCGTTGAAGTCTTTCGCGTTCTTCATGCAATGCAGCATATATGCGTATTCGGAACCCAGGGCTGGCGTAAGGATGCGCTGCCAGGCATAAGTGAAATCTTGGGCCGTGACGGGGTCCCCGTTTGACCACGACGCGTTCGGGCGCAGGTGAAACGTGTAGACGGTTCCATCCTCGGAAACGCTCCACGATTCGGCGACCGCGGGAATGGGTCTCAGGGTTTCGCAATCGAGGTCGACGAGACCCTCGAAGAGCGTTGACGTCAGACGATGTTCAGGAACGCCGGAAACCGTGTGCGGGTCAAGTCCCTGAGGCTCTGTGCCGTTTCCCACACGTAGCGCCTGCTCGTCCCGCGCCACGCACCCAATCAGCGCAACAAGCCCCAAGAGCGCTAGCACCGCCCAAACGAGAGCCTGCCCATGATCCCACACGCTTTTGTCCACTCCGTCCACTCTTGTCCACTCCGTCCACTTCGCTACGGTATCCTAAAATGGAAGCGAAGACACGGATTTTGCCACCATGGCGAATGCGACGCTCAGCATGCCGATGAGGCCTACGCCGCATGCGTAGCCCGCGGCGAGAACGGGCGTGTAGCGCCGCCAGGTTTCTCTGCCGTAACGCGGTTCGAACACGCGGCGCCCGATAACCGCACCGAGGAACATAGGTATCGCGGCGTTGGGGATCGCCCCGAGACCGCCGATCATGCCGTAGAAGAAAAGCGCCGGCAAACCGGCCACCGTCGTGATCGCGAGAAGCAGGAACCCGAAGCCCATGCCTTCCAGGATGTACGAAAGCCGGATCGACTGCATGAGCCAACTGTTTTCACCGGTGGTGGCGGTCATGAATAGGCATTGATAAGTCGCCTGAAGGGGCCACATCTTCGCCGTGAACGGATACGTCGAAGAAGGAATCGATTCGATGTGCCAGAAGAAGGCCCAAAACAGAAGACTGCACACGAGGCAGATCGGCAACATGAACAACTCGACTTTGATAAGGCTTGTGAACTTGGTCCGCGTGAGCGTCAGCTCGCGGAACATCTGCGTCGTCGGACCGTAGTCGGCCAGAGGCAGCGGCGCAAACCAGATATCGACGCCGCGGTATCCGGACAGGATAATGCTGCCTTCGCGAAGGAATGGAAACGCCACCGGGCTGCCCGTGAGGCCAATCATGCGTGCGGACACGTAAGAGATGGCCGGCGTGATGAACAGCGTGTACGCAAGAAGCATAAGGATCGGGAAGTTGTCTTGCTTGAGCAGGACCTTGCACAGAGTGATGCTGCTGACGCTCGCAATGACATACACCAGAACACACCACCGGAGTCGGATGTCGCCCCGACCCTTGGGAGGTTCAAATACGCTCTTCCCGCGGCTGCGGTCGCGCTTGAAGAACGTCTGAGCGACCTTGTACACGCCGATGAGCGCGACGCACAGCGACGCGCCGATGCCGATGCTCATCCAGAAATCAAAATCGATGGCCAGTTTGGTCGGGATCAGCGACATCCCCGGTTTCCAATGGGGCAGCATGCCGAATCGGTGCAGCAAAGGATTGGCCACGAAGGCCGACAGCGTTGCCGCCAGGAATACCCCCGTGACCATCGAAAAGGGCAGCACCATCCCGAAGATGACGGCCCCGACGTCAATGCTGATCCCGGCCAAGGCCGCGGGCAGGATGTGATGAACGCTCTTGGTCAGATCGAGGAAGGGAATCGGGATGATCTGCAGCGGTTTCGAGAACAGCACGCCCGTGAACCCCGGCACCCCCACGTAGACCGCGCCGAACCCCAGTCCAATCGCCGCGCCCACGCTGAAGACGTTCCAGCGCCACGTTTCCTTTTTCGCCGTGGTTTCGGCGAGGGCCGTTGCGCCTTCAGCGGCGATCGGCGCGAGTGGGAACGGAAGCTCCTCCACGTCCGAGGTGATCCGGAACAGCATATAGCCTGTCGTCAGGGCCGTTGCGCGGCCCATTATCCAAAGGAACGTCGTCAGCAGGATCGGGATGTACCACGCTTGACTCAGCAGGTTTCGGCCCGCGATGGCGCTCGACGTGCGCGACGGAACGATCCAGTCAGGAAACTGATCGGCAATGCCGAACCCGATCGCTTGTGGACTCTGAACAAGGTACTGATTCCAGATCATGCCGCCGAACGGCCCGCCCGTCATTGCCAGTGCCGCGGCCATGTAATAGAGAATGTAGACCTCCTGCCGTTTGAGGGTCGTGAACGAACGCCGCGCAATCTCCGTGAACAGGATGATGGTGACCCACTGCGCGGCCGGACCCAAACCCGAGCCTGCAACAAGCCCGAGGTATATCGTTCCAGGCATCATCACGAATCCGACGAAGACCGCCCCGATCATCGTTCGGATCGAGAATCCCTCCTGGTACTCGAGCTCTTGGCGTTCGTCATTCATCTTTCCACTTCGTCCATCCCGTCCACTCCGTCCACTAGGAACCCAAGATCATGCGAATGCGTAATCCTTTCCTCGCTCGACGTACTCGGCGCGCGCTTCGGGCGTGAGGTTGCGCCAGATCAGGAACTGCCCGCGCATCGTGGTCATGAAGTAACCGTTGGCGCGGCGCCACGAACTCGCGTCGCCGCTCAACCGCTCGATGTCCACGCTCACGCCGCAAACGTTCATGTCCTCCATGACCATCAGCGAAAACGTTGTGTACTGGCTTACCCCGAGGTCGAACGGCGTTAGCCAGAACTGCGCGGTCACGCCCGTGCCACGCCCTTCCACGATGGCCGCTCCCGCTTTTACGTTCTCGACGTAGAAGCTGCCCACCGAGACGTCGACGTGAGAGTCGAGATACTCCTTCAGAAATGCGATAAGGCCCGGCGCCTCTTTCAGCGACACCGTGAACGGCAGGTTCAGAGTGAGTCTGGCCTCCTTCGTCGTCGGAAGTTTCCAGCGCCGCTCGATATCCGGCACTCCCAGCTCGCTTGCCTTGCGCGCAGGATACACCGACGACAGCATGACCATGCCCATCACGAGGATGCACGCGCCCACGCCCGCCACCGAACTGTAGTTCAGCTCGAGGTCGCTCAGGATCGGCACATTGACCATGGTGACAACACGCGATATCGTTTGCCCAAGAACATAACCCGCCATGACGCCGAGAATGGCGAACACCCCCGCCTCAACCAGGAACAGCCGTCCGATATGGGACGGTGCGATGCCGAGGGCCGTATAGGTCCCGATCTCCTTCGTGCGCTCAAACACGGAACCGAGCATCGTGTTGAAAACGATCAGGCCGGCGATCACCATCAGAATCAGCAAGTTCCATAGCTCTGAAATGCGCGTGGCGTTCCGGCTGCTCAGCAGCGTTGGGACGCCGTCGATGTTTGCGAAGAGAATGTAGTCGAGCCGCCGCACAAGGCTCTCCAGGATGGCCTGCATATCTTCCGGGTTGTGCGGCAGGATCGCTATGGAACGGAGGTCGCCCCCCAGGTTGCCCAGAACGCGCTCGCTCGTGATCGCGGCGTCCTTGAACGAATGGTGGATGTAACGCTGGACCTGTTCCGGATCGGGCGTGCCCTCCTCCATGAACTTCTTCTCCATCTCGACGGGATCATACGGCGTCAGACGTTCGCCGTCGATGTCGACGAGGTCGTTCATGCGTTGCCAGTCATACACGCCGATGACCTCGAATTGCCGCCCAAGCATGTTCACCTTCTGACCGATGAATGAATTCGCGAGCCCGGCCTTCTCATCCTCGGAAAGGTCCTCAGCTTGCACTTCGGAGCCGGGACTCAGGAATTCCTTTACCAGGCTGACGGGCAGCAGAATCTGTTCGCGCGGCTCGACACCTTCCACATATGGCTCGAGCCAGCGACTCTTGCCGAGCAAGGCCGACTTGATGTCGAAGAACTCGGTCTCCTGTGCGGTCAGGCCTGCCAGCGAGAATATCGGCCTGATGACGTTGCCCTTCTGGATGTCAATGAAGGACCGGTTCAAAATGAGAGCGCCGTAGTACCACCGGCGGGGTGCGATCGTACAATCCGCCCCAAATTCGTTGCGCAGCGACGCGTAGGCCTCGAACGGGAGCGGCATCCAGTTCGTCGTGCGGAGCAGAACGCCCTTATACGGCGTCGCGCCCTCGGGATATCTGTACCGCTGCGTGCGAAACTGCGCCGTCACGGATACGAAAGACAGCACTGAGAACGTCAACACAACGAGCGTCACGCTGGTAAGGATGGTGCGCGCCCGGCGCCGCCGCATGTTCGCAATCCCAAGCTCGAGGGCCAGCGTGAAACCGCTCACCGCCTGAACGCCGGACTCATGCTCGCCTTGCTCTTCGGCTTTCCGTTTCGACACGAGTGTCTCGAGCTTCGACATCACGATCGAGATGATTACCACGGACAGCGTGGCCACGGCGAACCCGAGCAGCACGACCATCGGGCTCAGCACGATCTGAAAGGCAGGATGCGTGAAGCGCAGGATGAGAAACATGGCGAGGAACACCCCGACGATGCCCAGGATTCGCGTCTCAATGCGTCTTCCCGCCAGAAACAGCCGCTCCATCGCAAATGCGAACGGGAGGAGAAGCACCAAATAAAACACCAGCCCGCGAACCACGTCGTTCGCCATGCCCACCACGTCAGGATACGCCCGCGACTCGAGCCCCAGGGCGCGCCGCGCCTGGATCAGGTACTCCGGGTAGTCCAACTTGTCAAGGGCTTGCTTGGCCTGCGTGATTGCTTCTCCGGCGAGCTTGTGCAGGGTGTTCACGCGGGCGTTTTCGATCCCATGGCCGCCGAAGAACCCAATGCGCGACCCGTTTAGGTTCCACATATCGCTCGCACTCTGCAGGTATGTGTGGTGGATCGCCGGCGTCGTATCGACATCAAAGCCGGAACCCGTGTTGAACAGTTGGCCCGGAGGCGTCTTCTCGGGGACGTTCAGCAACAGCATGCGCTTCTGTGCGGCGCCCGCGCCCGCCGTAATCTTCAGTCGCTTATCGGGCTCGACGAAGATTGAGGCCGTCGGCGAGTAGAAACTCGTCCAGGGCCATGCGGACTCGGCAAGCGTGGTTCCATAGACCGCCGGAACGCTGTTGCTCGCGGCCTCGAGAACATCGAGCGAATTGAGAAGGTTGTAGCTCCTCGGATCAATGAGGTTGTAGAGGTCGAGCGTCTTGCATGGAAATGCCACGCACATCAGCTCCATCTCTTTCTGAACGGGCATGATGGTCGTCGGATAGCTCTCGCGGCCCATCTGTCCGAAGTCCGGCGCCCAGGTGATGTGCCCATCCTCCACAAGGAACGTTTCAAAGGCCAGCTTGCATGTGAACTCCGGAAGCTCGCTGCTCGTGCCAAGCCCCACAAGCCTGAACTCCCCCTTGTCGTCGGCCATCGCCATCGGACGGCTCGCGACCCCCGTCAGGAATTGCTCGCTATTCTCTGAACGGGCGACGACGATCGCGTTCTTAACCGGCTTCGAGGGCAGATATCCCTCGCGCGGGTCGAACGAGACCGCCCGCCCTTTGTACTCGCAAATGGTCTGTGGCAGCGAACGCTTGAGATAGCGGCCCTCGACGTTGAACGCGTTCGGGAGAAGACACGCCAGAAGCTGCCCTTGAACCACAAGGTTGTCGATATTCACCTCGGTGTCATTCGGCGTGGCCGCGAAGAAGCGGGTGTCGCCCGTGGTCACGAACCCGAGCGCGGGAATGCCCGCAACGAGAGCGGCTTCGTGATCGAGCGCCAATCCCGTCGGAATGAACGTGACCCATTCCTTCCCGACCGCGGGATTGATCGTATCCACAAACATCCAGTCGAAGGGGCGGCCCAGTGATTTGCTGATCTCGTTAACGTATTGTGTGGCGCGGCGGCCCAGGTCGGACATGCGCGGCTTCAGGTTGTTCGCCAACTGCTGGAAATAGTGTCCCGTAAAGAATAGCCCGACCCTCTGCGAACCCGAAGACAAGTCCAGGGCAAACAGCGCCGCATGACCCTTCGGCGAAACGTCCCGCAGCGGAACGCTGTATTGCCCGACGTGTTCCCACGCGTACCGGCGGATGCCTTCGAGGGCCTGGAAATGGCCCGCCGTGGCCAGCAGCCGGACACGTTTCTCGAACCGATAGTCTCTGATCAGCTTGCCAAGCTCGATCAAGGTTGCGATGCCGCAAGCCTGTTCGGCGCCCGGCGCAAGGCCCGGAACAAACGAACTGCTGTCGTAATACGACTCGAGGATGACGAAATCCTCTTTGTTATGCGGGGCCGTGCTGACGCCGGGAAGATCGATCCAGATATTCTTCCCCGTGCGCTGCTCCCATCGCGCGTCGGAGAAGATCGTCGCGTCAAGGTCACTGGATTTGATCAGCTTTAGGAGCGGCGCGGCCTCGGCGCGCGTCATCCAGAACCGAGGCACATCCTGATGTGACATCGTTTGTGTCGTGCTGCACATGAAGCGAGGTGGACGCTCCTTCTCGACAAAGATGATCGCGCGCGCCCCCAGATCGATGAGATACAGCCACTGCTCGCGCGCGCCGGTCTCGACCACCACGGTCGCGCCGTCGAGCTTCTTGCCTCGAACCGAGGCCAGGTTGCCGAACCCCGCATACACAATCCGCGTCTTCAGGCCTTCCCTCGAGACCGCCGAAGGACACACGCCGTTCGGGTAGATCGGATGAATCGGAAACGTGCCCGCAGCCGTGACGACCTCCGCGCGCGTCGACACCGGCACGACCACCGGGAATTCCTCGATCTGCGGCTCGCCCACCCCAAGGGCACGGAACTGGCCCATGACGTATTCAGCGGCGCGCTCGCATCCGTCCGTTCCGGTCAGACGTGATGGAATGGCGGACAGCGCGTCGATATGCGCCTTCAACCCCTGCGCCGTGATGCGCGCCGCAACTTCCCCATACTTGTCCGGGGTGATCAGGACCGTCTCGGCAAGGTCCGGGTCCTTCTCCGTCTCCGTTGCCCATTTCGAGACGTAGAATTCCACGAGCAAAGCGGCTGCCCCAAACAAAGTCCAGATAACTATGTGGCCAATCCGTCTCAAGTCTACACGTACATTCTGTTCAACCCCGTCAGGGTTGCTTCCTACTGTCTGTTTCCGTGGGTTTCACCCACGGCTATTCACATTGAACCCCTTCGGGGTTATCGGCCTCGTAGTGTGACATAACGCCAACGCATTTCTTGGCTCTGGAATCTGACCTAATCACGAGCATGACATGGGCCTTGGATCTTGGTATGACCATGAACGGGGCGTTGGCCTTGGAAATTGACGTGACCACGGACGGGGCGTTGGCCTTGGATCTTGGCATGACCATGAACGGGGCGTTGGCCTTGGAAATTGACGTGACCACGGACGGGACGCGGGTCTTGTGGTTTAACCCGACCCCGCAGGGGTCCAATGTGAATAGCCGTGGGTGAAACCCACGGTGACAGGCTGCACCTATCACGACCCTGAAGGGGTCGAACCGGTTCCGCCGTCCTATTCAAGGAATCGTTCATCGAATTCGACTCCTGCTTCCTCCAGCAACTGCCTCAACTCGTCCTTGAACGCGATCTTCTTGTGGTGCTCGGTCTGCCCTTTAATGTAATCGATCAGCGCATCCTTCTCTTTTAGCGAAAGCGTGAATCCGCCGTAACCGTCCTGCCAATGCTCGAACCCCGGGAACGCGCCGCTCTCCCGAATCCACTTGGACGAACTGATCTTCACGTCCTTCACCAGACGGGCCAAGGCCAGCGTGGGATGCACACTTGTCAAAATATGAATGTGGTCATCGGCGCCTCCAATGCGATACAGATGGCAACCCTTGTTTTTCAGAATGCCCCAGACGTAGCGGAAGAGCTCCTCCCGTTTGTCTGGAACCAACACTGATTTGCGCCCTTTAGTGCCGAAAACAATGTGATAAATAATCTGCGTGTACGTCGACATCTCAGCCTCAATATGGCCAGAAATGGTAAACCTGTTGTTCCGTGACAATACCGAAGATGTTCCACAAACTCCCAATCATGAAATCGCCCATTATGAGACCCACGAACAACGGGACGGCGGGCTTGTAGGCCTTCGCCCCGCCGTATTTCAACAATAAAGCCTTTACGAGCCACGCCACAAAGATGCACAGCCAAAGCTGCTCCATCGACCATGAACCGCTGACTGCGAATCCGACGGGATGAAACGGCCACCACCGGAAATTCAGGCGGAACACGGCGAGAATCAACGAAAAACCCAGTCCGATTAGGATCGCATAGAACGGCTGACGCTGGAAGACTTCAGGGGTTGTGAACCACCGGTCCACTTCCTCCCACGCCTCTCGTCCGAACCACTCGCCCGGCCCGACGGCCTGAGCGGCCGCGCCGTACTTGTCGAAGACCCAGATCATCGCCCAAAATGCGCAGATGATCCCCGCGAATATGGCCAAGAACATCGCGATGAGATACCGCCGGTTATCCATCTTGAACCGTTCCGCAATGCGGAATGCCTCGAGGCCGTGCGGCATGGGATGGCCCCGGTAAGCCCGGTTGAAGAAGTTCATGAAACCGAACATCGACATGTCGGTCGGATAGTCGCGATGCATGTTGCTCATGCCGAGGAATTTCACGATCTGCAACTGCGGACCTATATGGTGGAGATCGTGCGCCGGAGGCCCCAGTTCCGCGCGCATTCGCGTTACGGCGATTGACAGCAAAAAGTAAAGCCCGAACAACACCAATACAATTCCGAGGGTCATCCCCGCGTGTAAGCAGAACCAGATCAGGAAGCCCCACCCGGCGACGATCAACACCGCGGCGATCCGGACCTCTTCGCGTTCCCACGGCGTCACGCGATCCACGTCTTTGCCGATAAGTATGAGAAAGCATCGTTTGAAGTGATGTCGCGTGACCCACAACGCGATCACCGCTATCGCGTAATACCCTCCCGCCGTTTGCTCCTCGACAAATGGGAAACCCGGCATCCCGTGGATCCCGATGTAACTTGCGAGAACGCGCTCGAGCTTCCAGAAGATGAAGAAAAACCAACACGAGAACGCCAGATCCGTCGGCATGAAGAAGCACATGCCGATGGCGAATGGGTAAAACGAGATCCAGCCGCCGCCCATATCGCTCCAGGGCCGCTCCGGGAAAAACTGCTGGATGTTGTATATGTGAACGATGGGAATCTTCGGGAGCAGCGGGTAGAGGACGTTCAGTCCGTTCACCAGATCGATGACGGCTGCTACGAGAAAGCCGCCCCAGAACAGCCTGTTCCGCAGAAGCGTCTCGGGTTCCGTCGCAAGGAGCATCGGCACCTGGATCACGGGATAAGAAAGCTTCTCATTCTCAGTCCACTGCTTTCGGAAGATGAGGTTCATGCCCCACATGACGGCGCACAGCGCAAGAACGAACGCGCCCCACCATGCGAGCGGACCAAGCCACGGAACCAGGTTTTCCGCGCGGTACATCGATTCCTGCCCGATGTATGCGCTTTGCAGGGCCGTCTGATCCTTCACGACCAGCCAGTCGGGAATGTAAGGCAGGACCTCCTGGAATCGGCCCTCGAGCGGCGCGTAGCGGTGAAGATGTGAAAGGATAGGAACCAGGATCTCGAGCATATCGTGCCCGCACAGGGCGCTGGCGATCGCAAGCATCGTGTAGATGACGAGGATCTCCGGAGGTGCCAGTGCCCATGCCGGCCGCACCTTTCTCACAACCAGATTGCCCAGGATCAAAAGGGTTAGGAGGAAAATCACGTTGTAAAAGAGGCTGATGGTTGTGGGCTCGCCCGAATACCACATGATCTCGGCGATCACCACCCAGAAACAATTCAGCGGGATCAGGATCAGCCCGATGACTATGCTGCGAAGGGTAACTCCCACCGCCAGCGACTCCCAAGAGTAGGGTTGTGACCTGCGGGGCAAGTTTTTCTAGCATTTTGCGAAGCAGTGCGTCAAATCCGCGCAACGTACCATGCCGGTTTTCGTTTTCGTGCTCGTGCTTGTATGTTACGGGATCGGAGGCCGTAATGCGTAGCGATCCCGTAACATACAAGCACGAGCACGAGCACGAGAACGACGCACGAGCACGAAGGAGCTGTCCTAGACTGATTCGCTACGCATGGCGTTTCAGTGCGTCGCGTCTGAGCAGGAGAACCTGCGCCACCACCGCCGCCGCGACCAATACTGGCGTGTAGTGAAAGGGCACGCCGAGACCGTACCAGCCCGCGAGATATCCGAAAATCAGGCTGCCGGCAAAGGCCCCGAGGCCGACAACGCCCTCGTTAATGGCAGCCCGCCGATGCTTGCGTTGAGGGTCGGCCATGCAGTAAAAAACACTGCTGAAGAAGGTCGCCCCGGCCAACGCTCCGACCACGATGAAACATCCCATCATGACCACGAGGCTTTGGGTGTGTCCGAGGACCCAAAACGCCGCCGCCGCGGCGACCTCGAGGCCGACAATCAGCCTGAAGTTGTGCTGCCAGCGGCGCGTCCGGCCCATCACAAGAAACGTGATTCCAGCCGTAAGCGCGAGAACGAATGCCAGCCATGAGTACTTCGTGGCGGCGCCGGACGTGAGAATCGACGCAGGCGATGCTTCAAAAAGGAACCGTAGTTGTCCCGCCGAGACGAGATCGTCGATCCGTTTCGGGTAAACCGTCCGCGTTACGCCTCCAAGCGCGCTCCCGACAAGTGTGGCGCACCACGCGGCGTAAAGGTGCGCTTCGCTCGCGCGGTCGTAGTCCGCGCGGGCTTCCACAGCTTCCGGCGTCGCCTCGACGAAATGATCCTTCTCATGCGGCAGTGATCGAAGCAGGATGAAAATCGGTATGCAGGTCGCGAAAAGCAGAACAAACGGCATGCGATAATCGTGGTCATACATGGGGCCCGCGAACAGCGGGCTGATTGCGAACCCGACACTCCACGAGATGTTGAACCACGACATGTGATATGCCCGCTCATGGACGTCCGGCTCGGCGCCGACCCACGCGTGGAGCGCTGGCCAAAACAGGGCCATCGCGCTCGCGGAGACCGAGGCGATCACGCAACAGATGACCGGGCCGCGGAAAAAGGGGAGAATGACAGAAGATATCGCGAAAACCGTCACGCCGAGAGCGGCCCAATTAAGACCGTTCTTCGCGCGGGATACGAAACCCGCCGAGACGAGACACAGCAGCGCGTAGGCGGCGGCCTGGCACGCGCCGAATACGCCCGACATCGCGGCGTCGCCCCCGATCTGATTGTAGATGTAGAAGGGGATGACGACCATCCCGATCATCGCCGCGAAATCGAAGAGGAATGCCGCGAGGCAGATTCGTTGATGGGGTGTCATGAGATAAGTGCCGACGTGCCGACGTGCCGAATTGCCGAAGTGGGAGCCAGCACAATATCAACTCGAGCCAACGTCAACGACGGTTCCCTCGCGCACCGAGGTGTACAGGGCATCGATGACGGACATGTTCGCGACCGCATCTTCCGGCGGCCAACGCAGCGGCTGATGCGTTCGATACGCGTTGACGAAATCCTCGACCTCGAGTTGATAGCAGTTCGCCCCGGCCGTGCTGACCACTTCTTCGTGATCCCCTCTTCGCAGGATGAACCGCGCGCTCTCCTCGCCGGGGAACCAGGGGTTCTCGATGAAGATCATGCCCTCCGTGCCGACGATCTCGGCCCAACTCCGCGGATGGTTCTCGATGCTCGATTCAAAATGGCACAGGATTCCGCGCGGGAATTCCAGCGTCCCGAAGAGCGTGTCGTCGACGGTCGTTCTTCGCTCAAAGGCGTGCGCGCGCAACGGCTCGCAACCCGTCACGCGGCGGGCAAGGTTCACGCAATAGCACCCAACGTCCATAAGAGAGCCGCCCGCAAGCTCGCCCGAAGCGCGGATATTCCCCCGGTCGCTGAGACAGAACGTGAAACAGCTTCGGATGGATGTGACTTTTCCGATCGCGCCCCCGTTGATCCGCTCGATGACATGATCATACATCGGGTGGAACCGGTACATGAACGCTTCCGCCAGCAGCTTGCCGGTGCGCTTGGCGGCGGCGACCATCCCCTGAGCCTCCTCGGCGTTTACCGCGAACGGCTTCTCGCAGAGGACGGGCAGACCCGCTTCGAGCGCCTTGATCGTCCATTCCGCATGGAGGCTGTTGGGCAGGGGATTGTAGATCGCTTCCACCTCGCCTGAACGAAGCAGATCCTCATATGACCCGAATGCGCGCGGGAGCCCATGCTCTTTTGCCCACTCGCTTGCTCGCGTCCATTCGCGGCTGGCTACCGCCTGAACGCAGCTTGACGACGTCATGCCTATGCCGCGGATCAGTGCACGGCCGATATTCGCCGTGCTTAAAATCCCCCACCGAACCGGGCGCGTCATCCGTCTCCCTCCTCGTCGGCTCGAGTTTGTTGTACAGGCTTTAGCCTGGACCTATCCAAATCCGCAATCGTCAATCGGCAGCCTCAAGGCACAATCGCGGCCGACTTGATGTAATCCATCTTTGGGAACGCCTGCTTCAAGTACGCATTGCCTTGCGCCTGGATCATGCCTTGGTCCGGCGTCTCACGGTACTCGGGATTGATCGCCTTGACAACCTCCATTCCTTCCACGACTTTTCCGAAAGGCGTGAAGCCCATCCCATCCAATCGTTTATTGTCGGCAAGGTTGATGAACAACTGCGTCGTGCGCGTGTTCGGTCCCGATGTGGCAAAAGTGATCGTCCCCGCCGCGTTCGTCTGCTTCACCGGATCGTCCTTGATGCGTTCCGCGCGCCATTTCGTGTTGATCGCAGGATCGCCCGAGAGTCCGAACTGCACCACAAAACCAGGCACCACGCGGAAGAAACGGCCCTCATTATAGAACCCTTCCTTTAAAAGTTGCTCGAAGCGCGCCACGCCGAGCGGCGCCCAATCGCGGTGGCACTCGACCACAAACGTCCCATTGGAACACTCAAACTTCACCTTGAACACATTGCCTCCTTCAGCTTTCGGCGCTTCTTGTGGCTTGGCGGCCTCGGCGGGTTTCGCTTCCTGTGGCTTGGCCGGCTCCGCGGGCTTCGCCGCTTCAGCGGGCTTTGTTTCCTGCGGCTTGGCGGCTTCTGCAGGCTTCGCTTGCGCCTGCGCCACCTTCTGTGCCGGTTCAACCTTCGTGGACGCTTCCTGATCCAATTTCTTCTGGACCTCGCTGGCCCTATCCAGCGTGCTCGCCGTCAACCGAGGCGGCTGCAACTGCGTAACTACGACAATCCCAATGACAATCGCCGTCAAGACACCGACAACTACGACTGGGTGCTTCATCTTCGAAAACCTCCTGACCGTTTTCTTCCTCGATTCAGACACTCGATTATGCAAGAGCATCATGCCCCGAAGCAAATCACAGAGGCTTCAGGCCATAGCTCAGAGGGTTCGGGGTTGTCCGACATGTCCGACAGTTCCGACGGGTCTGGCACTGAACCCCAAACCCTATACCCTATACCCGAAACCCTGGGCCCTGAACCCTGGATTCATCGCGGGCTATGCGTTCGTTCCACTCTTTTTCGAGGTGGGGGCGGGCTTTCCAGCGGCGGTGGAGCCACAGCCATTGTCCGGGGCGCTCGTGGATGGTGGCTTCGATGGCGTCCTGACAACGCTGGACGTTTTCGACAATGTCCTCGCGCATGTTTCCGGTTTGCGCCATGGGGATCTCGGGCGTGAACTCGATGGTGTATCGGCCGTTGGGGCCGCGGAGCATCGATACTGCATGAACCGGGGCATGGCTGCGCAGAGCAAGTACTACGGGGCCGATGGTGGCCCAGCAGGGCTGACCGAAGAACCGGACGGGGACGCCGTTGCTTGTGGGGCTTTGGTCGACCAGGATGCCGACCATGTAACCCTCTTTGAGCCGCTCGACTATTTCACGCCCGGCCTGATCTTTTGGGATGGTGCACACGTTGTCGCCGCGCCGGGTCCCGTCAACGTACGCTTCCAAGAGGGGATCATCGAGGGGGCGAACGACCTCCGCCGCCTTGCGCCCGAACCCCGCCATAGCCGGCGCCATCCATTCCCAGTTTCCGAGATGTGCGCCTATCACAAAACACCCATTCTCCGCGGGCAAGTGCTTGAGGCCGCGAACCGTAACCTGGTCGCGAAGGAAATCACCTTTCAGTTGGGGAATGCGGGGGAACTCCGCTGCCACGATGACCATGTTCTCGACGGCTTCCTTGAGGATTCGTTTTCGCTCAGTGTCGGTCAGGCCGTCGCCGAAGGCCAGCTTCAGATTGGCCATGCCCGTCTTCCGCACTCGAGGGACAACGTGGTAGATGACGCGGGCGGCGCCTCGCGCAAAACCACGCGTCCAAGACAGGGGAATTGCACCCAACACCTTTGCCAAGAAGATTGTGATCGATGCTATCACCCGGCGACGGAGACGAGTGCCTCTGCGGGCCATGGCTTACGCCTCGATCTCGATGGTCTGACCTACGCTTGCGGTGAACTTGCGGCAGCCGTTGCCCGTCATCTCATACATCCAATCGATGGCTGCCGGGTCGCCATGGACATAAATGACGTTTCGGGGATGGGTCCGCGCGATGAAATCCTGCAACGCGGTGCGCGGCGCATGGGCGCTGAAATGGAACCAGGCAATGTCCTCGAGGACCACTTTCACCGGCGGCCGATCCAGAGTGAATGACAGATGCGATCCATTCTCCGCGTTGAGAAGCTTGCTGCCGAGCGTATCGGGATCGAGATACCCCACAAAGAAGATCCCATGCCGCTTGTGGCGCACCATCTCTTCCGCGATCAGCGCCGATGGTGTGTTCTCGATCATCATGCCGGACGTGGCCACGATGATGCAGGGCTCCCGCAAGAGCTCGAACGCGACCTCCCGCTCCCAAACGTCGCCTATCCGCCCGAAGCGATTGAGCGGACGCAGGTTGGCTTTGGGGTGGAGGTACTCGGGAAAGCGGTTGTACACCTCGTAAATCGCGCGGCCCAGTCCGGAGGCGTACACGGGCACGTAGGGGAGCATTCGGAAGTCTTGAAGGCGCGCGATGATGTTCAACATCTCTTGCGTGCGCCCCAGCGCGAATGCCGGCACAAGCACGCATCCGCCCCTATCCAGAACCGTGCTCACGGCGGACGCAAACCGCGCGATCTGCTCATCGAGCCGGGCCTTGTCCGCTTCTTCGTTCGCGCCGTAGGTGCATTCGATGACCAGGGTGTCGATCTCAACAGATCCATCGAGAGGTTCCAGACCCGCCATGAGCTCCTGGTCGGCGGCGCAGATGTCGCCCGTATAAAGCAGCGTGTGGCCCGGCATCCGCAAGAGCACGCTTGCGCTGCCCAACACGTGGCCTGCATGGTGGAAACACGCACGAACGGCGCAGTCTGGGACGACGTCAAACTCCTCGCCCGGCGTCACCGCGTTTGTATTCTCGGTCACGTACTCGACGTCCTCATGCCAGTACAGAGGGTATTCGTGGATGCCGCGCTCTTTCGCCATGGCGCACATGACCGCGACGCTGTTGTGCAGCATCCGATCCATAATCCGGACCGTCGCTTGCGTCGCAAAGGGAACGGTCGAGGGGAACTGCTTCAACAATTCGGGCAGGGCGCCGCAGTGATCCACGTGCCCATGGGAGACCAGCACGGCATCCGGCGGCCGCCGAAGCAGCGAGAGATCAGGCAGGGAACATGCCCCCTCCTTCTTCGGGTGAACACCGCAATCAAGGAGGATGTCATAACCGTTGAGGCGGAGAAGGTACGAATTGGCGCCGATCTCGCGGCCGCCGCCGCATGGGGTGAACTTGATTGTACTCAACTTCTTCACGCTGCCTATTCTACGGACCGAAGGAGATCATGTCAAAAGACGCGAAGCGCACGCGCCGCGACGACGCCCCTCGGTCCACAACGTCCACCACGTCCAAGAGCCCACGCGTGCCGAGGACGGCCCGTTCCCCAGAATGGAAGACCACGGCGAACAAGCGATAGAATCCCCTCATGCTTACAAGTGAAGTCAGATGCAGTCCGATACGTCCGACGTGTCCGACAAGTCCGACGGGTGCCCCGATCCCAAGGCACGGAGACGCAAGATGATGCGGATTTCGGATCATCTCACTGTTGACGAGAACGAGATCGAGATCGTGTTCGTTCGTGCCTCGGGACCGGGGGGCCAGAACGTGAACAAAGTCGCCACGGCCGCCCAGTTGCGGTTCAACATCCGAACCGCCTCCGGTCTCCCGGAGGACGTGCGGCAACGGATGATCCGCCTTGCGGGAAATCGCGTCACGCGTGATGGCGTCCTCATGATCGATGCGAGGCGGTTCAGAACGCAGGAGCGAAACCGGCAAGACGCTCTCGACCGGCTTGCGGCGCTTCTCCGCAAAGCTGCCGCGGCCCCAAAGCGGCGTCGGAAGACCCGGCCCACGGCCGCATCACGCGAACGCCGGCTTGACGAGAAGCGACGCCGAAGCAGAACAAAACAGGCCCGCGGACGGGCGGATTCCGTCGACGACTAGCGAAATCATGTGGCACAGCCGCCCTCGGCTGTGTAACCGATGCATGACACAGCCGAGGGCGGCTGTGCCACATTTCTTCACGTGCTCTCAGGGTCTCAGAAAGGGCACGGTGTAGGAAGCGGACGGCATGATATAGGCCGTAGGTTCGGCGAGGGGGGAGAGTTCTTTGCGGGCGAGTCCGAGGGCCTGTTCGAGCGACTCGGCCTTCTGTCCGCCGAGCATGTGCACGTCGCTTTCCGGCATATCCGTGACGAATAGAGTCATGGGCGCTTTCTCGATCGTGGACAAGGCGGTCTGACCGTTGATCTCCGACTGGCGCCGCAATCCTGCGATGATAGCCTCGCGCGAGCCCAGGCGCGCCCACTTCATGAAAGATTCGCCGCCGAGACCTTCTTCGCACTTGGCGAGGAAGACGATTCGTCCGTCGGGTTTGACCGCCTGATAGGCGTTGTACATCGCCTTATGGCTCTGCACGAAGTTCTTGGCGGTTCCGGCTGAAGCGATGACGAGGTCAGCCCTTTCAGTGATCGTCAAGGCGAAGATGTCGCGCGCATAAGCCGCCGCTGCCCGGTGTGCCGCATCGAGTTCCCCGGCGAACACAGCGGCGATCCGCCTCTCGCGGTTGAGCACGGTGTTGATGATGTATTCCACCCCCGCGAGGCGCGCGCCCTCGAGCATGTCTTCCGCGACCGGATTGCCATCGAGGATGCCGATTCGCACGTTCGGATTGAGCCGGTCCTCGTGGGGATCGAGGTTCATCGCGTGGTTGTGCGAGATGGATTCCACGGACGCAATCCCCGGTAAA